>Ga0081455_10000283_pt1 | contig 67182 bp, 57 predicted proteins | sample TabmetS3T2R1_FD_70207 | JGI IMG/M metagenome (GOLD analysis project Ga0081455, IMG submission 70207) | Tabebuia heterophylla rhizosphere microbial communities from the University of Puerto Rico - S3T2R1 | ecosystem: Host-associated > Plants > Roots > Rhizosphere ...
GCCGACGGCATCCGGTCTACGGTCGCGGACGCGGTCGGCGCGGCGTACGAGCGCGTCGCCAGGTCGGTCGCGGCGGTCACCTACGGGTACTGGACCGGCCTGGAGACCGACGGCTACGAGTGGACCTATCGCCCGTACGCCGCGTCCGGCGTGGTGCCGACCAACGACGGCCAGACCTGCGTGTTCGCCAGTTCGGCACCCCGGCGGATCGGCCGCGGCGGGCTCGAACCGCTGACCCGGATCGTCGCCGAGGGGTCGGGCGACCTCGCCGCCCGGCTCGCCGCGGCGCAACCGCCGGAGGCGTTTCGTACCTTCACCGGCCGGCCCGGCCACATCCGCCGCTCGGGCCCGTCGCCGGGGCGGCGGTCGCGCCGCTCGAACGTCTCTCTGGGAGACCGGATCGAAGCGGCGAGGTAGAGCTGAGAGCCGCCCCCCACCCCGTTCGCCACCACCACCTGTGCGCCCTGGCCCTGGATCAGCTGGTACACCTCGGACAGGTGGTCCACGTGCATCGACTGCTTGAAGTCCACGTGGCGACGCCGCCGACCGCGCTCGAGCACCAGGATGCTCGGGTTGGCGCCGGCGGCCCGGTACAGCTCGGCCAAACGGAACGCCGAGATCGAGCCGCCGAACCCCGAGCCGATGACGATCGCGTCCGCGGTGGCCGAGCCGATCGCCATCTCAGGCGAGCCTCGAGCCGTGCGCGGTCTCCTCGTCGGTGACCGGCCGCCGGCCGCGCAGGAAGTCGAAGTCCACGCCTTCATCCGCCTGCAGCACGTGGTCGAGGAACATGCGCAGGTAGCCGCTGGTGACGCCGTCGGGGTGCGGGGTCCATGCCGCGCGCCGCCGCGCGATCTCCTCGTCGGGCACCCGCAGGGTCAGCCGCCGCTCGGGCACGTTCAGCTCGATCTCGTCGCCCGGCTGCACGAGGGCCAGCGGCCCGCCCACGGCGGACTCCGGCGTGACGTGCAGCACCACCGTGCCGTAGGAGGTGCCGCTCATCCGCGCGTCCGAGATGCGCACCATGTCTTTCACGCCGGTCTTCAAGAGGCGCGCCGGCACCGGCGCCGCGCCCCACTCAGGCATGCCGGGCCCGCCCTTCGGGCCCGCCCGCTTCAGCACCAGCACCGAGGTCTCGTCGATCGGCAGCGAGGGATCGTCGATGCGGCGCTCGAGATCGCGATGGTCCTCGAAGACCACCGCGCGCCCGCGGTGGACCATGAGATGCGGCGAGGCGGCCGATTGTTTCAGGACGGCCCCGCCCGGGCAGAGGTTGCCGAAGAGGATGACGGTGCCGCCCTCCGGCTGCAGCGGCAGCGACAGCGGGCGGATGACATCCGCATCGTGGCAGGGGGCGTCGGCCACGTTCTCGGCCAGGGTCCGGCCGTTCACGTTGCGCGCGGTGCCGTCCAGCATCGGCAGCAGCTCCCGCAGCACCGCCGGCACCCCGCCCGCGTAGAAGAAGTCTTCCATCAGGTGCTTGCCCGAGGGGCGTATGTTGGCGAGCAGCGGCGTGGTGCGCGACAGCTCGTCGAAGCGCCGGAGCGGCAGCGGCACCCCGGCGCGGCCGGCGATCGCGACCAGGTGCACGATCGCGTTGGTGGAGCCGCCCAGCGCCATGTCGGCGCGGATCGCGTTGTCGAAGGCCGCCGCGGTCAGGATCTCGGATGGCTTGGGCCCGCGGGCGAGCGCGATCTCCACCGCGCGGCGCCCGGACAGCTCGGCCAGCGCGAGCCGCCGCGAGTCCGGGGCGGGGATCGCCGCGTTGCCGGGCAGGGCCAGGCCGAGCGTCTCGGCCATCGCGGCCATCGTGGACGCGGTGCCCATGACCATGCAGTGGCCGGCCGAGCGCGACAGGCACGCCTCGATCTCCGCCCACGCTTCGTCGGGCAGCTCACCGGCCCGCCGCTGCGCCCACATCTTGCGCGCGTCGGTGCCCGAGCCCAGCTCCTGGTTGCACCACATGCCCTTGAGCATCGGCCCGCCGGTGACCATGATCGCGGGCACGTCCGCGGAGGCGGCGCCCATCAGCATGGCCGGCGTGGTCTTGTCGCAGGCGGCCAGCAGCACGACCGAGTCGAGGGGATAGGCGCGGATGCACTCCTCCACGTCGATCGCCATCAAGTTGCGGAACAGCATGGTGGTGGGCTTCATCAAAATTTCGCCCAGCGAGATCACCGGGAACTCGAGGGGAAAGCCGCCCGCGCTCCACACCCCGCGCTTGACCGCCTCGGCCACCTGCCGCAGGTGCGCGTTGCAGTTGTTGAGCTCCGACCACGAATTGCAGATGCCGACCACCGGGCGGCCGTCGAACACCGCCTCGCTGAAGCCCTCGGCTTTGAGATACGCTCGGTGCATGAATCCGTCCAGATTCTTGGCCGCGAACCAGTTGCGGCTGCGGAGGGAAGGGCCGGCGGTGCGTGGCGCGCTCATGAGGCTCACATTCTGCCTCGTTTGCTAGACTTCCGCCAATGAGACCCACGAGCCTGGGCGGGCTTCTCGGCGTGGCCGCGCTCGCCGTCGCCTGCTCCACGTTGACCCCGTCCCAGGACCGGAGCCTCGACGAGGTGCGCGGCTTCGCGGAGGACACCTCGCGCCGCTACCATCTGCCGCCGATCCACGTGCTGGTGAGCCACAACCCGGACAGCCCGGTCGGCGCCTATCGGCGCGGCTTCTTCGCGGTCAACGAGCTGGTGCTGGCCTCCGAGTACCGCGACGCCATCGTGGCCCACGAGCTGGCGCACTACGTGCTGGGACACGATCAGCCCCTGAACGGCCCCACGCCGGGGACCCGCCGGTACGAGCGCGAGCAGCGCGAGCTGGACGCCAACGCCAAATCCGTCGAGATCCTGGTCTGGGTGCGCCAGGTACCGGAGGACCAGGCCCTGCGCATGGTCTACAGCTACTTGCTGAACGTGCATCGCCGGCTACAGCGCTCGCCGGGCGAGGACCTGCTCGGCCACCGCCCCCCGTGCGACGAGATCGCCGACCTGCTGACCCGCTACCCCGAGCAGCTCGTGTGGACCGGCGGTCTCGAGTGCGCGCCCGGCCACCCGTCGCTGGGCGGATAGGCAGTCGGAGACGCAAGACGTCAAGGCCCCGTCGAGTGCTGCGTGTCTAGTCGCAACGAGTTCCTGATGGCGCTGAGGCCCAGCGCATCGCCGGTGCGCGCCAATTGCACCGCAGAAGCCACGCCAGCGCCAGCGGTGCGCCGTAGCTACCCCCACGCTCGATGAACTCCCAGACCGGCTCGCCGGCCAGCGGACGCAGGGCCTCGGTGCCGAGCTTCCAGGCGAAGACGAAGACGAGCAGGCCACGCGTCGGCCGGGCGAAGACGAACAGTGCGAGCGCACCCTCGAGCCATCCTGCCCAGGGACGCAGCGGGTGGCTCGCTAGCGTGGCCGGGTCGATCCCGATTGCCGCGGTGTAGCCGCTCCAGTCCTTGTGCATGGCGAAGTCGAAACCCGCGTGGCCGATCAGTAGCAGCGCGGTGGTGGCCCGGAGGGTCCAGAGGATCGCGGTGGCCCGCTCGGCGGTGAGGATTGGCATCGGCCGCGTCGAGAACCAGTCCGACAGTGACCGGCCCCGGCCGAGCAGGAGCAGGAAGGCGAGCGGGACGCCGTAGTTGCCGGCGCGCTCCAGCAGCTCCCAGACGCCATGTCCCGCGAGGGGACGCAGGCACGCGGTTTGGAAGCCCCAGAACGTCATATAGAGGAGGACCGCCCGCCGCGGTTGGAACAGGGTGAGCACGCCCACCGTGATATCGACCGTGCCGACCACCGGCATCAGACGCCACGCCCACGCTTTCGGAATTCCGAAGATCGCGAAATATGGCAGCCACGCCGCCTTGGTGATGATGCCGAAGACCCCGTGGCCGATGAAGCACGCGGCCACGGCCACGCGGAAGATCCAGTGGAGGACCGCGGTGTCCAACGGCTTCCGTGGTGGGGGCTCGAGTGACCGATCACGGCTGACCGTTGTGAGGCGACCCATGATGCGTCCCTCCCACGTGTCGGGCCACGGGAACCGGGGCCGCCGGGCGCCTCGCGACGGAGACGAGACGCCCGGCGGGTTGTCGCTTGCGCTCTACTTCCTGACCGGCTGGAGATAGAGCGTTGCCGTTCGTTGTCCGATCTTCCGGCCCAGGGTGAGCCCGTCCTCGCAGGCGCTCCGGAAGTGGATCCCGGCGTAGACCCGGGAGTCAGCGCTCTCCCGTGCCGCCAGGGAGAAGCTCGTGAACGATCGGGTGATGCCTTCGAAGGGCTTGCCACTCGTGACGGTGAAGCTGATCTGGTCACCACCCACGGCGCTCGCGAGCGCCACGGCCGCGGCCGCGCTGAACGCGCTCTGCGTCGACGGGTAGTCCGAGACGGCCGGGGTGTTCTGATGACTGTCCCACGTGGGGTCGCCGACGGTGGCGTCGTTGCCGTCGTTGTCGCCTTCCCGGATGGCGGTCACCGGGCGCCACGAATCGTAGACGTACCGGATCTTGAAGCCCGCGATGTAGGCGTCCGCCATCGCGAGGTTCATGAGGGCCAGGACGCGGGCGCTCTCCCAGACATCGAGACGCCGCGTGGTGGCCACGGTCCGCGCGATCGTGTTCCAGTTGCCCGGGCCCTCGAACCAGAACCGCGCGATCTGCGTCTGGTCGTCCGTGCGAACCGTGCTGATCTTGCCGCCGATGTTCTTCAGCTCGTTGTAATCGCGCACGTAGGTCGCACTGGTGAGCGCCGGCGGGCCGGGCAGCCAGAACTGCGAGGCGGACAGCAGCGTGAACGGCGTGACGTTCCCCCAGCCCGGGACCGCCGAGGGCGCGTAGCCGCGAGCCAGATCCGGGTTGGCGATCGGCGGGTTGGCGGGCACCGGGTTCGGATGCGGCCGCCATCGCCCCGGCCCGACGCCCGGAGTGTAGGGCGCGTCCCGGAAGGCCCCGTCGTCCTTGCGAAGCGTGAGCATCGCGGCACCCGCGGCGCGCCCGACCGCCACCCCCTTGTTTCGAGCGGGGCCGTCGGCGACGCGGGCCATCGATGCGGCGTAAGCCTGCTCTACCAGGGCAAACGTCGCACCTTTCTGAGCTGGCGTGCCGTAGCTGCCGACGACCCCCATGAGCACCGTGTGGGCGGCCGCCGCAACGGCGGCATCGGGCGATGCAGCCGGGTCGCCGGGCCCCTCGAAGTAGTAGGCGTCATAGCGGCGGTTGATCGCGTTCAGCGCGTCGTGCGCCGCGACCTGCACCATGGCCAGGGTGCGTGTCGAGACGATGTTGTTCTGCCCGCTCGCGCCGATGGCCTGCATCGTCGTCTCGTTCCACTGAAGGACCTCGTTGGCGAGGGCCCCCGGGGCCAGGCTGAGGGCCCACAGGCCAATCACCATGCTGACGGTCGGGACCACGCTACCGGTGGCTCTGAAGCCGTACCTCATGGCTCGGACTCCTTTCGGTATGAGGGCGACCTGGAGCGTGCTGGACGTTGAGGAGCTCTTCGACCTTTGGACATCACCTCCCAACGACCTGCCGAGGCAGGATGACCTCGGCGCGGTCACCTCATCGTGCGTAAGCGGTGCCAGGCGATGTCAGGCTCGTGGTCTGCTCACAATTCGCCGACTTGGTCGCTCACGCGCCGTGCGCTCACGGACGTTCTGCCCGAAGTAGCCGGAAGGCTGCCCGCTCGGTGGGTCGCCGAGCGCGGCGCTGGATGCCACCGGGAGTCACTCTGGCCGGAGGGACCGAAGGGCCTCATGGATCAAGGCGCGGCTGAGGCTCCGGGCTCGGAGATCCAACTCAGCCACGCCGGCATGCCCCATAACGGCGAGCGCGGCGGCCTTGGCTCGGCGAGGTGAACGTGCGGTCATTGTCCAGGGGCGGCCGCGCTGGGGCGGCTGATCCACGATTTCCCGCCCACCGCCGTTCGGAATCTCGAGCGGGGCGATGTGCCGCGCTCGGTTTGCCATGAAGTAGGCAGGCCACAGGGCCGAGGCGGCCTATAGGCGCTATGCGATCGTGAGCGACGTCGACCTTCAGGAGGCGGCCAAGCGACTCGCGGGGCACCATCTGGGGAACCGGCGCCTCTTGCGTGGAGGAAACGTGTAGTGTAGGTTACTGAAGTTCCGTTTACGGGCTCGTGGTGCAGCCTGGTTAGCACACTGGACTGTCAATCCAGAGGTCGCGGGTTCAAGTCCCGTCGAGCCCGCCAAATAATCAATCGGATGCGAGGGGGCGGCTAATGGCCGCCCCTTCATTTTTCGCTCCATTGATGCCCGAGCTGTGCCCGTGTCATCAGCGTTGCACGTCCGGCATTGGGACGACCCTGCCGCCTCCTTCTCGAAGATGCGGTCACAGCCGATCCTGATGATGCCGGCCTACGGCCTGGCCAGGACGATGTTGAACGTGCCGACGAGACGCTTGGCATCTCCGGCCGCTTGTGACTCCAGATCAATCGCCAAGGAGGGCTTGGCCCAGGGATCCTGGCTCAAGTAGGGGTCTCCCCTGAAGTACAGCTGCGTCGTCAGGGGACCATAGAAGGGGTGCATGACGATGAAGTGCACGTGGGCGGGCCGAATCCGTCCGGCATGCTGCTCGAGCCCCGGGAGGCCCGGTGGGATGGGGTAGCGTCCCGGGGCGATCGTCTCGATCTCGTAGTGCCCCTGAGCGTCGGTCAGAAGCCGCCCCCTCAACCGGAACTGCGTGCGATCGGTGAGGTTCGCTGGCTCCTTGATGTCGTAGTGACCTGCGTGGTCTGCTTGCCACACATCAAGCAGCGCCCCCGCCAAGGGTGTTCGGCAATCTGGACCGTAGACGGTTCCGGACACCACGAGGACTCCCCCGGCCTCGCCGGGATCGGTGAGCTTGGCCCGGGCTGGCGCGCCAGCCCGGTAGAACGGCCCGAGGATGTCGGACGTTGTGGGCAGACACTGCTGGGCGATGCCGGTGCCGGGGACCCCCAGGAGGCCGCCGGCCATCACGGTCGCCGGCCGGCGCAGGAGCGTTCGCCGCGAAATGGTTCGGCTCGCGTTCGGGATCAGGTCGTCGTTCATGTCTCCCTTTCCGGTGCCGTGGTGCGTCGTCGCCTGAATCTTGACGATGTCCGAAGGAAATCGGGGCCAGGTCACCTCCCCTACGGCCTCGGGTTTCGTGGCACCGGGTTGATGATAGCCGGCTGGTGCGCCGGTTCACTGGGATTCTGGGGGATACCGAGATAGCCGCGTGCCGTCTGTGACCTGCCTATCACCGACGCTGAGACCGAATACGAGGTCGCCGGCCCGCTGATGATCGTTCGCGTAGACGTGGCCTGCGACCACGCGTGGAACGGCGAACGTCAACGCTGCGCCTGGCGACCAGGGCTGCCACTCACCCGGATGCTGGGCGCGGCCGGGTCACTGCCGCGCTTCAGGCCTAACGGAGCATCGCCCGACCGCCCAAGTCGCACGGGGGCGTAAGAACATCCCGGTATTTCCTTTCCGATTTGGGCGCAAATATCTTTGAAACGCGGGCCGCATTGCCTCGGCATGCAATTTGCCATCCCGGCAGCAGGGGCAACGGATGCCGAAGTGTCCGAAGTGCGGGTGGCCAATGGCGCGGTTCTGAAGCGGGAGTGGCGAGACCCGCACTCATTATGAGGGCGTGGTATGTGGCTCCACCTTCCGCGGCGAATAAAGAGCAATTCGGGACCTAGTAGCGCATGCGCGGGGCTGTCGCCTCGGGCTCCTACCGAGCCAAGGGGGCAGGGATGACGATCGAGACCGTGAGTTTCGTGCAAATCACTACGGGAGGAACGGCAAAAGGTGCTGTGCTCTATGGCTTGACGGCTAACGGCGCTGTGTACGAGTACAACTTCAGTCGGGAAGTCTGGATTCCGATTCCGATGCGAGCACTCCCAGAGAACGAGGCGCAGCAAAGCGTCATCGGCCTCCGCGGTCCAGGCCACACCAGCGAGGAGAGATGACCGCCGCCGACCTCGATCACCCGGAGCGACGGCAACATTGGCATTTCGCGGCGTTCGCCAGTCGAATCTTGCAACATTAGGAGGTCACGATGACACGTAAGGTGCTCACGGGTGTAGCCCTGGCGACGGTTCTGGTACTCCCTCTCACTGGATGCGCGGGCGGAAAGCTTCGAATGGACATGGCGAAGTCATGTCAGGCCCACGGCGGAACGTGGTCGTCAGCGCAGGAGACGTGCACGATGTCGGCGGCTGGCGCGAGTGGGGACGCGAAGCGGGCCAGGGAGATCTGCGCGGCGCAGGGGGGCGACTATCTCCCAGGTGGCACCTGCATGCTTGAGGGCGTCAAGTAGCAGCGGCTCACGGGGTCAAAGCAAGTCTCAGACTGGCTGCTCATCCGCGCTGCGTTGGCCCGTCCACTTGCGTAAGAGGTGCCGCCCCGGTTTCTCGGCGCGATTGATGACTACTGGTTCCGCTGGGTTACCGACATTGGCGCACCCGGGCCCGACCGAGGTGAAGGTGGGAAATACTTGATCGTACCTCCTGGCTACGGCGGTCTGCTGCCCGAGGGCGGGTTCTTCATCGCCCGCGCCAGAACCACCCGAGTCGTGTGGTTCGGCCGAGCGTTCCTGGAGAACAAGACCGATCCGAAGCCGGCCGCCAAATCAATCAGGAAGTTCACGAAGCTTTACCCATACGAGTCGGGTGGCGTCGGCACGCCGATCGCTGAATTCCTTGCCGGCAAGGCACAGCTCGCACGGATGGCGGCGCCGCCGGCGACCATCTTTCACGAGGGTAGGTGATCCTACGCCTCTACAGCCCGCTCGAATCGTTCTTCGACAAAACTTGGCGCCCGAGCGAGATCGAACTGCAGCCGCGCTGACCTTGCGAGATCCGGCTGGTGTGTTCGGGAATGGTGGGCTCTCGCCCCGCTCCCGCGCTGCCCTCAAGGCGATAACGCGGATGTAGTGCGGGGGGCTGCCCTTCGCGCCCGGAGCTCGGCGCGGCGTTGCGCGGTGCCGGCGGCGTCGACCGTCCACGTCGCCACGTCGATCACCACGCCGTAGTCGTCGCGCGCGGCGCCGACACTGACGAGCTCGTTCCGGACGTCACGGAGGACGCGGGCGGGCTCGCGCTCGAGCGGATCGCCCCAGCCGCCGGGGCCCGGCTGCTCGTGGCGGAAGACGTCGCCCTGCTTCATCGTCATCGTGAGCTTGCCCGGCAGCTCCTTGGCGCCCGAACCCGGGTTGAGCACGTTGTGGGCGGGCCGGCCGGCCTGGCCGCCGTAGAGCCCGTATGGCGGAATGTCGTGGCGGTCCGAGCGCACCTGGAGAATGGCCTCCTCGGCGAGTAGCTTGTAGTCGCGGCGAATCGACATGCCGCCGCGGTGCTTGCCGGGGCCGCCCACGTCCTGGACGAACTCCGTGCAGAGGATCTGCAGCGGCTGCTCCGCCTCGGTGATCTCGACGGGCGGCAGCGACATGTTGGCGAGCATGTTGGCGTTGCCGTCGAGGCCGTCCGCCCACGCCCGGCCACCCCACGCGGAGCAGATGAACTCGACGAAGATGAACGGCCGGCGATCCGGATAGTAGCCGCCGATCGACACGCCGGTGTTGCCGCCCTCGGAGGCGGCGATCGAGCGCGCGGGAAGCATCTGGGCGAGGGCGCCGAAGCACGTGTCGAGCATGCGGAAGCCGGTGAGCCCGCGGGCCGCCGACGCCGCGGGCAGGACGCCGTTGGCGATGGTCCCGGGCGGCGCGATGACGTCGATGGCGCGATAGAACCCGGCGTTGCACAGCACGTCGTGGGCGAGGACGGACTTGAGACACGTGAACGTCGCCGCCCGGGTGAACGACGCGGTGTTGTTGATGGCGCCTTTTACCTGAGAAGACGTGCCGGTCCAGTCGGCCACGAGCGAGTCGCCCTTCTTCCGGAGGGTCACGAAGAGCCGGATCGGCTTGCCGTAGTCGATCCCGTCGTCGTCGATCCAGTCCTCGAACGACCACTGGCCGTCGGGCAGCTCGGCGAGCGACGCGCGCGTCAGCCGCTCCGTGTAGTCGAGGATCTCCTCCATGTACGCCTGGACCTGTTTCGGGCCGTGGCGGGCCACCAGGCGGAGGAAGGCGGTCTCCGCGATGTGGCAGGCCGCGAGCTGGGCGCGGAGGTCGCCGAAGACGCGCGCCGGCATGCGGATGTTCTTCTCGAGCAGGCGAAACAGCGTCTCGTTGGGCTCCCCGGCCTCGTACATCTTCACCGGCGGGATCCGGAGTCCCTCCTGGTAGATCTCCGTCGAGTCCGACGCGTTCGAGCCGGCCACGCGCCCGCCCATGTCCGTCTGGTGGCAGATGGTCGCGGCGAAGGCCAGTCGCTCGCCCTCGTGGAAGATCGGCTTGAGGACGAACACGTCGGGGATGTGCATGCCGCCCTCGAACGGGTCGTTGAGACAGTACACGTCGCCGGGCTGCATGCGGTCCCCGTACCGGGCGATGGTCGCGGCGAGGGCGTCGGGGAAGGACGACAGGTGGGCGGGGAGCGTGAGCCCCTGAGCGATGGTCCGCCCGCTGCCGTCGCAGAAGGCGGTGGAGTAGTCCATGTTGTCCTTGAGCACGCCGGAGTAGGCCGTCCTCAGGATCGTCAGCGCCATCTCGTCGGCGATCGAGAGCAACGTGTTCTTGAACAGCTCGAACCCGATCGGATCGCGCGGCTTCTCCATCCTCATGCGCCCCTCCTCAGATCTCTCGTCCCAGCTCGATGGCGATGTTGCCGTAGGCGTCCAGCATCCCGCGCGCGCCGGGTGGCACCACGCAGGTCGCATCGTACTCCTCGATGATGCACGGGCCTTCGCGCGGCGTGGCGAGCGCCGGGCGGTCGAGGATCGGTGTCTCGCGCCAGCCGAGAGCCTGGCCGAAGTACACGCGGCGCGTGGGCTGGTCGCTGCCGCCGGGGCGGTCGGTGCTGATCCGCTCGGGCACGCGAGGCCGATCGGACACGCCCTGGGCCACCACGCGCAGATTCACGATCTCGACGGGCTCGTCGAATCCGGCGCGATGCCCGTACGTCCGCTCGTGCTCCTGGCCGAACGATTCCGCCAGCGCGGCGAGCGTGCCCGCGTCGATCGGCCCGTCGGCGACCGGCACCGTCAGCTCGAAGGACTGTCCCTGATAGCGGCAGTCGGCGGAGCGCCGCAGGCCGACGCGATCCTCGGGGAAGCCTTCGCTGGCCAGCTGGGCGCGCGCGGCCGTCTCCATGCGCCGCATGAGGTCCCCGAGGGGGGCGGGGTCCGCCTCGCGCACCAGCTTCCGCCAGGTGCGGACGTAGTGGTGCTCGACGTCCGCGTAGAGAAGGCCGAACGACGAAAAGAGGCCGGGGGCCGGCGGCACCACGATCCGGCGCATCTCGAGCTGGTCGGCCATGCCGGCGGCGAACAGGGGACCGTTGCCGCCGAATGCGAAGAGGGCGTACTCGCGCGGATCGCGGCCGCGCTCGCTCGAGACGGCGCGGATGGCGCGCATCATGTTCGAGGCGGCGATCAGATGAGCCCCGTGGGCCGCTTCCACCAGGGGCATCCCGAGCGGACGCGCCACCTTGTCCTCGAACACCTCGTGCGCCCGCGCCGCGTTCAGCTTCACGGCGCCGCCGGCCAGCCGGGCGGGATTCAGATAGCCCAGGATCACGTTGGCATCGGTGATGGTCGGCTCGGTGCCACCCATGTCGTAGCAGAGCGGGCCGGGCGAGGCCCCCGCGCTGCGCGGGCCCACCTGGAGCGAGCCGCCGGGATCGATCCAGACGACCGACCCGCCGCCCGCGCCGACCTCGGCCAGGTCGATCGCCGGCACGCGGAGCAGGTAGCCGGCGCCGGTCAGGAGTCGCGACCCGTGCATGATCCCGCCGCCCACCTGATACTCGGCGGCGCGGCTGACCTCGCCGTCCTCGACGATCGACGCCTTCGCGGTCGTCCCGCCCATGTCGAACGTGATGAGCTTGCCGAGCCCGATGCGCCGGGCGAGAGCCTGCGCTCCCACGACGCCGGCCGCGGGACCGGACTCGATGATGTGGATGGGGTGCGCCGCCGCGGCGGCGTCGGTCATGAGCCCGCCGTTCGACTGCATGATCAGGAGGGGTGTCTTCACGCCCGCCCCGTCGAGCCCCGCCCGCAGCGTGGCGAGGTAGCGGCGCACGATCGGCATCACGTAGGCGTTGATCACGGTGGTCGACGTCCGCTCGTACTCCCGGATCTCCGGCAGCACCTCGACGCTGTAGCAGGCCACCAGCTCCGGCGCGCGCCGGCCGACGAGCGCCTTGATCTGCTCCTCGTGCGCGGGGTTGGCGTAGGAGTTGATCAGGCAGACGGCGAGCGCCTCGATGCCCTCGCGGCGGAGCCGCTCGAGCGCGTGCTCGACCTCGGCCAGGTCGAGCGGGGTCTGGACGGCGCCGTTGGCGTCGATGCGCTCGGTCACTTCCTGGCGCAGGTAGCGCTCGACGAGCGGCGCCGGCTTCTCCCAGGTGAGGTCGTAGAGCCTCGGCATCCTGAGCCGGCGGATCTCCAGAACGTCGCGAAACCCGCGGGTGGTGATCAGCCCGGTCCGCGCGCCCTTCTGCTCCAGGACCGCGTTCGACGCCACGGTGGTTCCGTGCAGCACCTCGGCGATATCCGCTCCGGCGATGCCCGTGTCACGGAAGACCTCGCCGAGGCCGTCGACGATCGCCCGCGCGTAGTCGTCCACGCTGGACGATACCTTCTTGGTGTGAAGACGCCCGCCCGGGTCGAGGAACACGAGATCCGTGAAGGTTCCGCCGATATCGACGCCGACCCTGAACAAATGCCCGCTCGCCTCCGTGGGCCATCCTGCCCCGCGGCCCGAGGAGAGTCAAGGCACTGACGCGGCGGCGAGCCTCGCGCGCGACGCATCTGCTATAGTCCGTGCAGAATGCCGTCGTGCACCCTGGCCGTGTCGGCGACGCGGCGACCTCGGAGGCGAATCATGAGCTTGCGCAAGCGTATCGGTCTCATCGTGCCCTCGACGAACACCACCTGCGAAGCCGACTACCAGATGGCGGTACCACCGGGCATCACCGTCCACGGGCAGAGGCTCTGGCTGACCAACGAAGGGACGGGTGACGAGGTCTTCAATCAGATGAACGCGGAGATCGAGAGCGGGGCTCGGTATCTGGCCACCGCGAAGGTCGACGTCATCGTGTACGGGTGCACGACGGGGAGCTTCTTCAAGGGCCCCGGGTGGGACCGGGAGATGTGCGGTGTCATCGAGCGCGCGGCCGGCGTTCCCGCGGTGGCGACCAGCCCGTCCGTCGTCGAGGCGCTTCGCTCGTTCGGAGCCCGTCGGGTGTCGGTGGCGACGCCCTACCCGGAATGGAACAATCAGAAGCTGCGCGCCTATCTCGAGGCCCAGGGCTTCGAGGTGCTGAACGTCGACGGAGAGCCGCGCGCCGCCGCCTCGGGCAACCAGGGCATCAACGACCAGGATCCGGAGTCGGTGGTCGAGTTCGCGGCGAAGGCGTGCCGCCCGGAGGCCGACGCGCTCCTGTGCTCGTGCACGGCGTGGCGATCGGTCGAGGCGGTGGCCGCGATCGAGGCGCGGATCGGCAAGCCGGTGGTGACGTCGAACCAGTCGACGATCTGGGCCTCGCTGCGCGCCCTCGGTGTCACCCAGCCGGTGAAGGGATTCGGCCGCCTCCTGGAGCGCCTCGCGACCGCTTCCGCCGCGGCGTGACCGATGCCTCCCCGGTGAGAAAATGTCTCGCCCCCCCGTCAGAGCGAGCGGCGCTCGGTTCGCGCGGGCGCGCGACTGGCGCCACCGGAATGGCGTCCAACTCCTCACCGACGAACTGAGCTAGTCGCTTTCGAGGCGGGCGACGATGTCGGCGAACCGGTCAAAGGGATCGAGACGGTCGAGGGCCTCGCCCACTCGGTCCATGTCGAGGGCGACGTGCTCGTGGATCAGCACGTTTCGAAAGCCTGGCAAGGGCTCGAGCTCTCGAACGACCTCTGGGGGAAACCTCGGGTCCATGGCGAGATTCCGGACCGCCTGCCGGTAGTCCTCGAAGCGTTCGCCTCGGCGGGCCGAAAGCTCGCCCGCGATGTCGGTGACGAGCTGGCAGACGGTGAGCAATGAGAAGAGGACGTCGTTGTGGAGTGACAGGTCGCGCTCCAGCGCTTCACGCGCTGGCACTCGCGGCCGAAGCGTTCGGAGATGGTCGAGATGCCGCCGGAGCTCGGCCAGGCGCTCGACCAGATAGGTCATCGCCGGATCGCGGCGAGCTTGACCTGGCGTGTGCGGCGGAGGAATGGCTCGAGATCGGCGGCGCGGAGCTGCACGTCCCGGACGCGCGGTGGGCTCGCCCGGCGGCATGGCTACCGAACAGATACGCGGAGACCAAGCCAGCCGAATTGAGCCCAGCGAGCAGACGACCCAGTGCCGAACCCACGTCCGAGGTCGCGTTGTTCACCACGTCTCCTTCCCGAGAGGCATTATGGCATAGGCATGTCATAGCAGAGGCCCGCGGCCACGATCGGCGCCTGCGGGCCGGCGCCGGACGACGCCGAGCGGGCCACGGCCGCACCAGGCCGTGCGAGGAGATCGCGGCCCGGTGACGCGGCCAGCCCGTCCGGGCTACCATCCCGGCATGCAGATTCCATCGGTGACGTTCGCGGGGCTGCCAGGTGCCGCCCTCGCGCGGTCCGGCCAGATCGCGGTGCTCGGCGTCGACCACGCCACGCCGTACGAAGCGGGAAAGCCGAGTCATTCCGCCGGCGCGCCCGCGGCCCTTCGGGCGGCGCTCACCGGATACAACCGCATGGCCGAGCACTACGACTTCGACCTCGGCGGCCTGCGGCCCGACGGCGCCGTCGATTGTGGCGACGTGCCCAGCGATCCCGCAGATCCGCCGGGCAACCGGGACGCGATCACGAGAGCGGTGCGGGCGCTGCTCGACGCCGGCGCCATCCCGGTCGTGCTCGGGGGCGACGATTCCGTGCCGATCCCGATGTTCCGCGCCTTCGAGGGGCGCGGACGGTTGACCGTCGTGCAGATCGATGCCCATCTCGACTGGCGCGACGAGGTGCGCGGCGAGCAGTACGGGTGGAGCAGCCCGATGCGCCGCGCGTCCGAGATGCCGTGGATCCGGCGCATGGTCCAGGTCGGCCTGCGGGGGATCGGTAGCGCCCGCGCGGGGGAGGTCGCGGACGCGCGCGCGTGGGGATCACGCCTCGTGCCGGCGTCGGACGTGCACCGGCTCGGCATCGCCCACGTGCTCGATCTGGTGGAGGCGGACACCGACTGCCTGGTGACGCTCGACTGCGACGGCATGGACCCGTCGATCCTCCCCGCGGTGGCCGCGCCCGTGCCGGGGGGGCTGCTCTACTGGCAGATGCTCGACCTGTTCACCGGTCTCGCCGCGAAGTGTCGCATCGTGGGATTCGATCTCGTCGAATTCATGCCGTCGCGGGATCTCACCGGAGTCGCCGCGCTGACCGCGGCGCGGCTCGTGTGCAATGCGATCGCGGCAATCGCGGCATCGCAGCCGCGACGGTAAGCTCGCGGCCCGGCGAATTCCCGCCGGGGCGCCGGGAAGTGCCCGTGTCCTCGCGAGGACGTGATAGAGTCGCGGCGATCGCGATGAGATCGACGACGCCTGCCCGCTCGCGCACCCCTGGACCGGCATCCAGGTGCGCGATGGCAGCGTGCCTCGCGAAGGCCCGCCCGGGGATTCCGCGGGCATGACCGACGACGCCCGCATCGGCGCCCCGCGCAAGCGCAAGGAGGACCCGCGCTTCCTGACCGGCGCGTCGTGCTTCACGGACGACATCGCGCTGGACGGCCAGCTTCACGGGGCGGTCGTCCGCTCCCCTCACGCGCACGCTCGCATCCGGGCGGTCGACGTGGTGGCGGCGCGCACCGCGCCCGGGGTGCGACTGGTGCTGACCGCGGCCGACGTCGAGGGCGAGATCGCGCGGCCGATCCCCTCGTTCTCGCGCACGCCGCCCTTCGATATTCGCGGGCCCGATGGGGCGACGGCCCCGGAGGCCGAGCAGTTCCCGCTGGCCCGGGAGCGCGTCCGCTACGCCGGGCAGCCGGTTGCCTTCGTGGTGGCGGAGAGCGCCGGCCAGGCCCAGGACGCCGCCGAGCAGGTCCGGATCGACTACGAGCCGCTCGCTGCCGCGGTCGACCTCGAGCAAGCGCTCGCCCCGGATGCGCCCCGGGTCTGGGACGATCGGCCGAGCAACATGTCCTTTCAATGGGAGGGCGGCGACCGGAGCGCGGTCGACGCGGCCTTCGCTCGCGCCGCGCACGTCACCCGGGTGGAGATCGCCAACAACCGGATCGCGCCGGTCTTCATGGAGCCGCGGTCGGCGATCGCCGAGTACGACCCGGCCGCGTCGCGGTGGACGCTGCGGGTCGGGTGCCAGTCGGCCCACGGCATGCGCGGCGTGCTCGTCCACGTGATGGGCATCACGCCGGACCGTCTCCGCGTCCTGGTGCCCGACACGGGCGGCGGCTTCGGGGCCCGCGGCGGCGTGTACCCGGAGTATCCGCTGCTGCTGGTCGCCGCGCGACGACTGGGGCGGCCCGTCAAGTGGACGTCGTCGCGCGCCGAGGCCTTCGTCACCGATCACCAGTCGCGCGATCACGTGCTCCGCGGCGAGCTGGCGCTCGACGGCGACGGCCGGTTCACCGCGATGCGCGCGCGCGTGGACTGGCGCCACGGCGCCTATTTCACGAGCCGCAACGTCTGGGTGATGGTGCACTACCTGCCCCCGACGCTCGGCGGCCCCTATCGCATCCCGTGCGGGCACGTGGCGATTCGGGGCGTCTTCTCGCACACCACACCGCTGGCGGCCTTTCGCGGGATCGGCCGCATCGAGGCGAACTACCTGACCGAGAGCTTGATCGAGGCGGCGGCGCGCGAGACCGGGATCGACCGCATCGAGCTCCGCCGGCGCAACCTGGTCGGCGCCGGCGCCCTCCCGTGGACGACGCCCGGCGGCGCCGTGGTCACGTCGGGCGCGTTCGAAGACAACCTGGACCGCGCGCTCGCGCTGGCGGACTGGCGCGGCTTCCCGGCGCGGCGCGCGGAGAGCGCGGGCCGGGGCACGCTGCGCGGCTTCGGGCTCGCGATGTACGTCGAGAACGACGGCAGCACGCCCAACGAGTTCGCGGAGGTGCAGGCGACCGGGGACGGCCGCGTGGTGGTCGCCGTCGGCACCCAGGACTTCGGCATGGGGCACGACACCGTCTTCTCGCAGGTCGCGTCGGAGACGCTGGGCGTGCCGTTCGACCGCATCGACGTGGTGTTCGGGGACACCGACCGCGTGGCGCGCGGCGCGGGCTCGGCCGGATCGCGATCGGCTCGCCTGGGCGGTGGGGCGGTCGTGATCGGCGCGCGGAAGCTGATCGAGGACGGGCGCGCGCTGGCCGCGCAGATGCTGGAGGCGGCGGCCGCCGACGTGACGTACGCGACGGGCCGCTTCACGGTGGCCGGAACCGATCGGGGCGTCGACCTGTTCGAGGTGGCCCGGTTCGCGGAGCGGGCGCGCGGCCGGCTCGCGGCGGCCGTGGATTTCGTGACCGCGGGCGACGTGCACGCCACCGGCTGCCACGCCTGCGAGGTGCTCGTGAATCCCGACGACGGCACGGTGCGGATCGAGCGCCACGTCATCGTGGCCGACGTCGGCCGCGCCATCAACCCGCTGATCGTCCACGGCCAGATGCACGGAGGCGCCGCCCAGGGCATCGGGCAGGCGCTGATGGAGCACGTGCGCTTCGAGGCGGGAACCGGGCAGCCATTGACCGGCACCTTCATGGAGTACGTCCTCCCGCGGGCCGACGATCTGCCGTCGCTGACAGTCGACCTGAACGGGCTGGCGGAGCCGGACAATCCCCTCGGCGTCAAGGGCGCGGGTGAAAACGCCACGACGGGCGCCCCCGCCGCGGTCATGAACGCGCTTCGCGATGCCCTGCAATCCGCCGGCGGCGCCGACGTCGACATGCCCGCCAGCCCCGAGCGCATCTGGCGCGCCCTGGTCGGGCCGACCCGCGCCGCCACCCGGGCGAAGCGAGAGACCGGCTGAATGAGTCCGGCGACGAGTGAATCGCGCGGCCGGCAGCGAGAGCGCCGGCGGCATCCGCGGACGGTGGTCGGGTGGCCCGTGCTCGTCGAAGCGGGGAAGCGCCGCCATCCGTGTCACACGGTCGACATCGGCGCGCAAGGGGCGAAGATCAGTCCGAAGATATGGCTGCAGACCGGCACCGAGGTCCGGCTACAGTTCGCGCCGCCGGAGGGAGAGCCGATTCGGGTCGGGGCGCTGGTGTGGCGAGTCGATGCCGACGGCCTGGCGTTTCTCTTTGCGCAGCGCATCGAGCATCCGCTCGTGCGCGGTGCGTAGCGGGCGCCCCCTCACCCTGCCCTCTCCCCCAGAGGGGGAGGGGTCCGCGTAGCGCCGTGTTCCCCTCCGCCGCCCTCTCCCCCAATGGGGGAGAGGGTAGGGGTGAGGGGCCGGGGGAGCGGGGTTACCGGTAGACCTTGATGGTGTAGGTGCCCGTGCCCTCGGTCGGGTTGTAGTGGCGGACCTGGACGAAGTAGCGGCCGGGTGAGAGGTCGGCCATGATCTGCGGGTTCACGCCCGTGCCACTGTCGTCGTCCTCGGCGACCAGCTGCGTGCGGCTGTCGGGCCCGAACAGCTTCATGATCAAGTCGGTCGGGCCCACGGTCTCGATGGTATAGCGACCCGGGTTCTGGGCCTGGAACGTGAACAGATCCTCCTCGCCGGCCTGTCCGATGTTGCCCTCCACGCCCTGGATGTCGGTGACGGTCAGCTCCGTCTCCTGGGGGGCCGAGCGGCCCGGGTACATCTTCTCGCCCGAGGAGAACGAGCGGTCCAGGAGCGACAGCTTCGTGTTCGGGTCGCTGTGGAAGCCGTTCAACGTCCACTCCGCCGGAAAGCTGTAGAGCATGATCGATTGCGGGTCGAACTCCGTGCCGTTGATCTGGTCGTGCGTGTACTTGTTGAGCACGTTGTGGCGGACGGTGGCCTCGTCCCAGTTGTTCGGTGGCCCGGAGAGATCGCGGATCACGACGGGCTCGTTCCACTGGATGCCGCCCTCCGGATTCTGGTGCTCGTGGGCGAGGCCGATGGCGTGACCGAACTCGTGGAGCACCACCGCCTCGTCGAGCCACCCGAAGTTCATGGTCGGCTCTCCCGCGGGGATGCCGCGGGCGTCGGTGCCGATGTACGACCACGCGCCGTCGTCGGCGAAGGCGATCCGGACCTCGGCGTCGGGAGCCTCGCCGAACTCGAAGTGCAGGTTGGCGTAGTCCGTCCACTGGGGCGCGAACTGCTTCACCACCGCCTGCTGCGAGGCGGAGCCGCCCAGGAAGCGCACCCGCAGCGTGGAGCCATTGATCCACAGCTTGCCGATCGGCGTGATGGCACGGGTGCGCTTGCCGGTGCCGGACAGCGTCCGGAACGGGATCGCGCGCTTCAGGTCCTTCGGCAGGATCCGGTCGTAGCAGATCTTCTTCGGCATGATGATCTCCTGTTCGATCGCTCGCGGATGCCGGCGGGACAGCCGGATCGGCGATCACCGCGGCCGGGGCGGGGACGACCCGGGCCGGCCCTCTGCGGGGCCGCCGGGAATCTTCCGCACCTGCGGCTCGGGTATGTCCACGGACGTGCGGCCGGCGTCCTCGGCGTCCCGCTCCGCGTCGCGGGCCGCGATGGTGCTGGCGCCGGCCAGCCGCTCTGACGGCGCGATATCCCCCCTCTCCTCGTCGTATAGGGCAAACCAGGGCAGGCCGTGCTCGGTGTAGGTGGCGGCGTCGATCGGCGTGGGCGGCGGATCCTCTCCCGTGATCTCGCGGTAGCGGAGGCTGTTCGCGATGTGCACGGACACGGTGACGCGCGACGCCTCATCCCAGGTCTCGACGCCGTGGGGGTCCGGATACACCTTCTGCCGCATCACGCCGCCCGCGCCGATCCCCATACCGGCCGCGAGGCTTCGCATGGGCCCTGACGACGGCGACGGCGCCGGCGGCGGCGCATCGGGGAAGCGGCCCGGCCGCGGCTCGAACACCGTGATCTGTAGCCCGCCGCGCCGCTCGTCGCCGGTCAGCGCGGCCTCCACGGTGTAGCCCTGCCCGAGCGGCATCGCGACGAACTGCCGAACCGATCCGGTGCCCGTCTTGATCCCGTCGAGCCACGGCTGAGCGGGCGCCACCAGGTAGTTCTGGGGATCGCGGCCGAGCTCGGGGCCGTCCGGCTCGCCGGTCAGCGCGTTGATGCCGCCGATGGCGACCTTCACCGCATTCGGCTTCCACGACGCCCCGTGAAAGCCCAGCCAGAGCGCTTCCCGCTGATGCATCGCGATGAAGGCTCCACCGGTGTCGCGCCACGCGGCGGGGACTCGCTCGCCGAAGTCGGCCACTCTACGAATCGGGAACGTGCCGAGGCCGGGCGGAAGCGGATAGACGCGGCCGTCGTCCGGGATGCGGAGCGTTCGGTGAAAGCTCACCGCGAAGCGGGGGCCGATCTGGATCCGGTCCGCGCCGATCCCCACGTCAGTCATCGCCGCGCGCCACCCCGGCGTGGCTGCCCTTACTGCTCGGCTCGACGCGACCCGGCATCACCGCTCTGCCTCCGCCGCCCGAGGAGAGCAAGGCGAGTGCCGCAGGCCCGGGTCCACACCGTCGGGCACTTGCCGACTTCGCCGGCGCCCGCGCTGCCTGGATTGCCCGAGGGACGCCGGCTATTTGCCCGCTGGCTCGGAAGGCACTTGCCGCGCCCCCGACGCCGAGTCTAGAGTCGGGGCCAGGAACAGCTCCCGATGGTTGGCGTTGGTCTTCGCACGCCGCAGGAGGGTCGACCATGAGCCAGGTGGCATTCGATGAGCGGGTGGCGACCGAGCTATTGCGCCACGCCCGGATGGTGGTGGCGCGCGGCTACGTCCACAACTCGCTCGGCAACATCGCGGTGCGGGCGCCGCACCCGGATTTCCCGCACGGGGTGGCCTACACCAAGCACGCCGAGGTGTCGCTGGAGGAGATGACCATCGACAACGTGGTCGTCACCGACATCCCGACGCCCACGCTGCTGCACGGCCACGTGCCGACCAGCGTCGGGCACAACCTGAACCGCGAGATCCTCCGCCTGCGCCCGGACATCGGCGCGGTCATCCACGTCCACCACGACGAGACGATCGCCTTCTTCGCGGCGGGGGCCAAGGCGCTGCGGGTGCTCTCGCTCGAGTTTCCGTACGTCATGGCGATGCCGCCGCACGTGGTGCCCTCGCACCTGGACGTGGAGAACGACGTGGACCCGATCGCCGACTTCATCGCCCACACCAACTCGCTCATCATGGAGAGCCACGGGGTCACCACGCTCGGGCGCTCGCTCTCCGAGGCCTACCACCGCCTGAACACGCTGACCTCGGAGATCCGGCGCAACGTCATGGCCGAGCAGCTGGCCGCCATCCGCGGCCACGACGTGCACGTGCTGGCCCAGGACGCGGTGGAGTGGATGTATCGCTACGCGGAGAGCGTCATCTATCCCTCGCGCGACACGACCCGCCGCCCGGAGGGCGGCGACCGCCGGGCCTGAGCCAGCGGCGGCCGCTCACGGGCTCGACGGGACTCCGCTCCTATGATCGCGCCCGGGGCCAGGCCCCCCGGGGCTCCGCGGGCGCGTTACTCGTCCTCGATGAAGGCCTTCACCTGCGCGAGCAGCTCGGGAGTCGGCGCGAGGCCGTGCTCCTTCGCGTGCTCGGCCGCCTTGCGTAGCACTTCCTCCTCGTCGGCTCCGCGGACCACGTGCTGGCACTCGGTCGTGGGGTTCACCTTGTGGCAGTCGATGACCTTGCCCATGTCCACACCTCCTTCGGATGCGATACGGGGCACTGTGTGCCTACCGCGGAAGCTTGTCAAGGCGAGAGGGACTCGCTTCGAGCGCTACTTGATCGCGCCCACCGTGAAGCCGGCGATGAAGCGGTCGACGAAGAAGTTGTAGCCGATCGCGATCGGCACGCTGACGTGGAGAGCGCGATCTGTCCCTCGCGCGACGCGACCCGCCGCCCGGAGGGCGGCGACCGCCGGCCCTGGTCCCGCGGCGGCCGCTCACGGGTAGGTCCACGCCGGCCGGCGCTTGCCAACGTAGTCACGCGTGACTACACTTGACATATGAACGCGAATGTCCGAACCGCCAAGGCGTGCCTCTCCAGACTCCTCGATCGAGCAGCGGCCGGGGAAGAGATCATCATCACTTCCGCTGGCCGGCCCAAAGCCAAACTGGTCGGACTCACCGCGGGCGCGCCCGTACCATTCCGGGTCAACCGGGCCTTGCTCCGCGGCCGTGTGAAGAGAGGGACTCGGGCCGAGGTCCTGGTTCGCGCGGAGCGGGACGCGCGAGACTGACCGCGCTTCGCGTGTACCTGGACACGGCCATCCTGGTGAAGCTTCTTGTCCGGGAACGGGACAGCGACTTCTACGCCAGTCTCGTGGACGGCCAACCCGGCTGGTCGTCTCAACTCGTGCTGGTCGAGTGCTTTTCGGCCTTGCTCCGCAAGGAGCGTGAAAGGGCGATCGACCGGTCGCATCGCCGACGCGCCTGGCGGCAGGTTGTTGCCGACGTTGGCGCATCACGCCTCAATCTCGTCCCGGCAACCCCGAACCTTGTAGAACGGGCTACTGCGATCCTCGACGTCTGCCATCCCGCCGTGGCGCTTCGCTCGTTGGACGCCATCCATCTCGCCTCGACCGAACGATGTCAGTCGTGGCCGCTCTGCTCGAACGACGTCAGGATGCGCGCCGCCGCCATCCGGCTCGGCCTCCCGCTCGCAGCCGTTCCGGAATAGCCCGGCGCGCCGGCGGCTACTTGATCGCGCCCACCGTGAAGCCGGCGATGAAGCGGTCGACGAAGAAATTGTAGAGGATCGCGATCGGCACGCTGGCGATGAAGCAGCCCGCCATCAGGGAGCCCCAGAAGTAGACGTCGCCGCGGACCAGGAAGGTGGGGACCCCGACGCTCACCGTGTACTGCGAGGCGGTGGAGATGAACGTGAGGGCGTAGACGAACTCCTGGGTGACCAGGGTGAAGCTGAAGATGATCACGGTCAGGATGCCGGCCACCGAGATCGGAATCACCACCCGCACGAAGGCGCCCAGCCGGCTCAGGCCGTCGATGAGGGCCGCCTCCTCCACGTCGGTGGGAATGGCCTTGAAAAAGCCCATCAGCAGCCAGGTACAGAACGGCACGGTGAAGGAGGGATAGACCAGCACCAGCGACCACAGCGAGTCCTGGAGCCCGACCGAGGCGATCAGCCGGGACATGGGGATGAAGAGCAGGGTCGGGGGGACCAGGTAGGTGAGGAAGATCCCGATCCCGAGCTGCTCGCCCCACCGGCCGGTGAGCCGGGCCAGCGCGTAGGCGGCGGGCAGGGCCAGCACCAGGGTGATGGCCACCACCACCACCCCGACCAGGGCGGTGTTCCACAGCCACCGGCCGTAGAGCGTGTCCTGGAAGAGCACACGCAGGTTCTCGAGGGTCGGGGCCTCGTTGTAGATGAACGGGTTGTTGCCGCGCTGGAGCAGGTCGCCGGTGCGCTTGAAGGTGGTGATGAGCATCCAGTAGAAGGGAAACGCGGTGAACAGGGTGAAGATTCCGATCACCCCCATGTGGACGCCGCGCCCCGCCACCCGCCGCGCCCACCCCGGCCGGGCCATCAGACGACCTCGGTACGCCGGGCGATGCGCAGGAACAGGATCGCCACCACCACCAGCAGCGGGAACAGGAATACCGCGATGGCCGCGCCCTCCGCCAGATCGCCGCCCTGGATGCCGGTGAAGAAGGCCAGGGTCGACAGGACCTGGGTGGTGTCGTAGGGACCGCCGCGGGTGAGCACGAAGATCACGATCATGTCGGTGAAGGCGAACACCAGCCCGAACAGGGTGGCCACCAGCATGATCGGCCGCACCAGGGGCAAGGTGATCTGGACCAGATGGTGCCAGGGGCTCGCCCCGTCCACCTGGGCCGCGTCGTGGATCTCCTGCGGAATCGAGGTGAGGCCAGCCAGGAGGATCACGGTGGCCAGCGGCAGGAGCCGCCACACGTGGACGCCGATGACCGACATCATGGCCAGGTAGGGCTTGCCCAGGTACATGGGCCAGTTGTCCGGGCGGATCAGGCCCACGGCCTCGAGGGTCCAGTTGATGACGCTGTAGATCGAGTCGAGGATCCACAGCCAGCCGATGCTGCCCAGGGACATGGGCGCCACCCACGGCAGCAGGATCAGGAGCCGCACCAGCCACTTGCCGCGGAAGTCCTTCGTCAGCGCCAGGGCCAGCACGGTGGCCAGCACGAGGACCAGCACCTGCGAGCCGATGGCGAAGACGAACGTATTGCGAAGCGCGGTCAGGAACTTCGGCGAGTCCAGGATGGCGCTGAAGTTGCGGAGGCCGACGAAGTGCAGGGTGCGGCTGCCCGCGGTGATGTCGGTCAGGCTGTAGTACAGCGCGAGGAAGAACGGCACGCCTACCACCAGCAGGATGTAGAGCACGGCGGGAGCGATCATCATCGATCCCAGCCACCCGCGTCGGTTGACCAGGAAGTCGAGCCGGCCCGGCCGGGCGGGCGCCCGCGCCGCGGGCCGCGCCGCTTCGGTGAGGTCGCTCATTGTGCTCGCTCGCTCTCTGCCATGAACATGGTGGGAGGCTCCGGTGAGCCGGAGCCTCCCTGGACCTGGCCCGGAAGGACCCGGGCCGCTACACCATCTTCTTCTCCTTCCACTTGGCGAAGATGCGACGGCACTGGGAGTCCGCCTCCTTGAGGGCATCCTCGGGCGAGGCGGCCCCGCTGGCCGCCTTGGCGAACATCACGTTGAGCACCCAGGTGCTGTAGATCTCGTCGATGGCCGCGTTGGCGTAGCCGGGGTAGCCGACGTTGGTGGCCCAGTTCAGCACGTCGTCGAGGACCTTGTACTTGTCGGGCGGGTGGGCCTTGGGATCGTTACTGATCAGCTTGGTGATGTCCGGCACCGTCTTGGGCCAGCACGGGAAGTCGTAGAACTCGCCCGCCACGAAGGCGTCGTGGAAGTTGGTGGTGTAGTCGACGAGGAACTTCTTGGCTCCCTCGATGTTCTCGGCGAACTTCCAGACCACGTAGCAATCCATGACGTGCTCGAGCCCGATGGCCCGCACCGGGCCCTTGAGGGCCTTGGTGAGCTGGATCTTGGCCGAGATCGCCGGGTCCTGCTTCTCGGCGGTCCGGGTGATCGAGATGGCGTTCAGGGCGAGCGAGAGCTTGCCCGCGATCATGGCCCGGTTGTTGGAGGAGGCGTCCCAGGTGAACACCTCGTCGGTCATGGCCTCCTTGAAGAGCGCGGTGACGAACTTGATGGTCTCGAGGGTCTGCTTGGAGTTCAGGGTGAGATTGCCGTTGGCGTCCTGCTCGTGGGCGCCGTGGGCGTACATGATGGTCCGCAGGGCCATGGCGGTGTCGATCTCGTTGGCCAGCCCGACGCCCACCGGGTGGCCGGTGTCCTTCTTGATCTTGGCCCCCACGGTGCGGACCTCGTCCCACGTCTTGGGGCCGTTGGGCATGCCCACCTGGCTGAAGAGGTCCTGGCGGTAGTTGACCGGGTCGGGCGTGAACGAGGGCGAGAAGGCGAAGTACTTCTTGGTCTTGGGATTGTAGGTGCTCTTGACGCAGAGGTCGATCGGCTTGCCGAGCTTCTTCTCGAGCTCCTGGTAGACGTCCTTCATGTCCACCGTCTGCTCCTCGAAGGTCGGGGGCGGCCAGTTGAACAGGAAGAGGTCGTGCCCCTTCTGGGCCGACACCTCGGCGGTGGCCCGCGGGTTGATGCCGGCGATGCCGATGTTGTCGACGATCACCTCGGTGTCGTTCTTCTCGCCCCACTCCTTCGCCAGCTTCTTGTTGAACCACTCGTCGTAGGCGGGGACGAAGTGGACCCACTGCAGGATCTTGAGCGTCTTCTTGGCGGCGCGGGCCCGCCCGGGAACGATGATGTTGGCGCCGATGCCGGTGGCCAGCGTTCCGGCGCCGGTGGCCTTGATGAACTGCCGGCGATTCACGCGTTGCCCGTCCATACACCGACCTCCTTGTAGGGTAGGCGCACCCCGATCGGCGGAGCGGCCTCCTGTGTGGCGCTGATCGATCGAGTCGAGGCGTGTCGAGAGGGAATGCCCCCCTCCGCCCGCCCGGGGGAATGTCGCCGTCACTGTAGCGCCCGGACGGATCGTCTTCAAGGGCCTGATGGGCCGAGGCCCGTTTGGCGGCCGCGCCGGGGCCCCCTCTTCATGCCTCACGCGTGCCGGCGCAGGCGCTCCAGTGTCTCGTAGGCGGCTTGCACCCGCGGCCAGGCCAGCAGCGTTTGTCGGCACTGTGCGTCCGGGGCGCCCGTCTCCATGCCCTCGATGGTTTCCACCGCCAGGGTCGCGGCCGAGAGGGCGTCGGCCGGCCGGCCGGCCGCGGCGTACGCCTGAGCGAGCAGATGCGCCGACTGCCACGTGAGCGCCGGGTACCCGATGCGACGGGCGACGTCGACGGCGTGTCGCAGGTCGCCGATGGCGCGCCGGGCCTGGCCCGCGCGCAGGGCCAGGTCTCCCTGCACCTCGTGGAACCAGCCGACGTACTTGAACGATTTCGTCTCCTCGGCCTGGCGAAGGCCGCGCGCCGCCTGAATCCCCGCTTCCTCGTCGCGGTCGAGGGCCAGGAGCGCCACCGCGAGGCCGAACTGCAGATGCGTGGACCACCGCCATCGGTGGGCGCCGAAGAATTTCTCGGCCCGCACCAGCGTGTCCTCGAAGAGGCCGAGCGCCCGCGCCGCATCACCCAGGTGAAAGGCGTCGAAGCCGATGTTGATGAGGGCGCTGATTTCCAGGTTGCCGTTCTTGATCCGGTGCCCGAGCTCCGCGCTCTCCCGGTCGAGCTCCTGGGCGCGGCCGAAGTCACCGAATTCCTGGTAGAGCCAGCCCAGGGTGTTGGTCATGCGACCGAGGATGAATGGATTGTCCCGCTCTCGGCACAGCTCCCGCCCGGCCTGCAGCACCTCGAGGGCCTCCCGATAGTCGCCCCGCCCGATGTGCGAGAAGGCCCGGTTCGACATGGCCAGCACCTCGTTGAAGCCGTCGTGGACGGCTCGGGCCGCCGCTTCCGTCTCGCGGCTCCGGGCGATGGCACTCGCGAAATCAGCCCGCCAGTTGTGCTGCAGGTCGATCAGGATGCGCGTCTGCACGACGATGCCGGGGAAGCCGCCTCGCTGCGCGATGTGGATGGCCTCGTTGGACTTGGCCTCCGCATCGTCCAGCCTCGCCTCCATCTGGTCCGCGGTGGCGTGGATGAAGAGGCTCCGTGCCAGCAGCCGGTCGTCGCCGATCTCGCGCGCGATGGCGGACGCCTGCTCGATGTGCGGCTTGAGCGGAGCGATCTGGTCCCAGGAGAACGACATCCAGTGCGCGTAGGCGATGTCGGCCAGGGCTTCGCCCTCGAGGCGCCGGTCGGAGATCTCGCGGGCCAGCGTCAGCATCTGGTTGGCCTCGGCGTGCGCCTCTTCCAGGCACTGCCCTTCGAGCCAGGTCATCGGGAGCGCCAGCTCGCCCAGCACCCGCCGGAGCTCGTGAAGGAGCCGCGACTTGCCGATCCCCGCGTCGCCGGCGACGAACACGACCTGCCCGCGCCCGGCCGCCGTCTCGCGAAAGTGGTCGACCAGCAATCCCAGCTCGCGCTCGCGCCCCACGAACGGGGACAGGCCGCGGTCACGGCCGACGTCCATTCGCGAGCGAGTCCCGCGCGGGCGCAGGATCTCGAAGGCCCGCGCGGCCGCGTGGCCTTTCACGGCCAGCTGGCCGAGATCGCGTGTGTCGAAGAAGCCCTCGATCGCCTTGTGGGTCGCCTCGGCCGCGACGACCGTGCCGGGCTCGGCGGCCTGCTGCATGCGAGCGGCGAGGTTCGTGGTGTCGCCCACCGCGGTGTAGTCCATGCGCAGGTCGTCCCCGATGCGACCCACTACCACCGGCCCGGTGTTGAGCCCGATACGCATGGCCACCGTGAGCCCGCGCTCGGCCTGGAGCCGGCCGCTGTACGCGGAGAGCGCGCGCTGGATGCCGAGAGCGGCGTGGACGGCGCGTCGTGCGCTGTCCTCGTGGGCGATGGGCGCCCCGAAGAGCGCCATGACGCCGTCGCCCGTGTACTGGTTGATGGTTCCCTCGAAGCGGTGCACCTCGGCGGTGATGAGGTCGAAGCAGGCGTTGACGACGCGGTGCACCTCTTCCGGGTCCCGCTTCTCGGCCAGGCTCGTGAAGCCAGCCATGTCGGCAAAGAGCACCGTCACCTGCCGGCGCTCGCCCTCCAGGGCCGAGCGTGACTTGAGGATCTTCTCGGCGAGGTGCTTGGGAGTATAGGACTCGGGCGCCGCGGACTTCCCCGCCGCCTCGGGCGCGAGCCGGGCTCCGCACTCTCCGCAGAACTTCTGTCCGGGCGGATTCGACGCTCCACAGGAGACGCACCCCGCGGCGAGACGAGCCCCGCACTCTCCGCAAAACTTCTGTCCCACCGGGTTCTCGTGCTGGCAGCCGGGACATCTCATGCCGATCCTCCAGAACACCGGGCCGGGCACACCCGCGCCGTGCCGATGTGCGGCTCGCTCATGGGCGGATCATACAACGTACGTCCGCCGCCCACCGCGCCGCTCGCGCGCTGGCCGTGAGGTCCTCTTGACGTCCGCGCCGGGCCGCGGTATCGAGGGGACACCATCCTCACCCTCGCGATACTCCGGCCGAAAGGAGCCCCCATGAAGACGCCGCTACTCGGAGCGCTGCTCGCCCTCTTGCTCACGACCCCCGCGCTGGCCGCCATCAAGGAGGAGCCGGTCACCTACAAGGACGGCGAGACCACGATGAAGGGTGTCGTGGTGTACGACACCGCCACGCCGGGCAAGCGGCCGGGCCTCGTCATCGTGCACGAGTGGTGGGGCATCACCAAGCACATGCACAACGAGGCGCGCGCCTTCGCCAGCCAGGGCTACACCGTGTTCATCGCCGACATGTACGGCGACGCCCGGACGGCCGACAATCCGAAAGACGCCGGCACGCTCTCGAGCTCGGTCATGAAGAACCCCCAGACGATGGAAGCGCGCTTCAATGCCGCCCGCCAGCAGCTCGCCAAGCAGCCGACCGTCGACCCCACGCGCATCGGCGCGGTGGGCTACTGCTTCGGCGGCGCGGTGGTGCTCAACATGGCGCGCGCCGGCGCCGACCTGGCCGGCGTCGCCGGCTTCCACGCCTCCCTGGGCCTCAACACCCCGGCGCCCGCGCCCGGGACGGTGAAGGCCAAGATCCTCGTCCTCAACGGCGCCGACGATCCCTTCGTGAAGAAGGAGCAGTACGCGACGTTCAAGGCCGACCTGGACGCGGCCAAGGCCGACTACCAGGTGATCGAGTATCCCGGCGCGGTGCACGCCTTCACGAACCCGGAGGCCACCGCGATGGGGCAGAAGTTCAACCTCCCGCTGCGCTACGACGCGAAGGCGAACGAGCAAGCCAAGGCGGAGGCGGCGAAGTTCTTCGCCGCGCTCTTCAAGAAGTAGACGCTCGGAAGTCGACGCTCAGAGGGTACGCAGCTTGGGATCGAGCACGTCGCGCAGGGAGTCGCCGAAGAGGTTGAAGGCGAAGACCGCCAGGCTGATGGCGAGGCCCGGGAAGACCGGGATCCAGGGCGCGCTCTCCGCGTACTCCGCGGCGCCGCCCTGGAGCATGAGCCCCCACGCCGGGGTCGGCTCCTGCACCCCGAGGCCCAGATAGGACAGCGAGGCCTCGAGCAGGATGGCCTGTCCGAGAAACGCGGTGAGGACGATCAGGTACGGTGGGATGACGTTGGGCACCATGTGGCGCAGGATGATGCGCACGTGGCCGTACCCGCAGGTGCGCGCGGCGTCGACGTAGGGGGTCTCCCGGATGGCCAGCGCGCTGGAGCGGCAGACACGCGCCGCCCGGGGAATCATGGGCACCAGGATGGCGAGGATGACCTTGAGCGTGCCCGTCCCCAGGATCGCCACCACCGCCAGCGCCAGCACGATCAGGGGAAACGAGAGGAACACGTCCAGGATCCGCTGCACGACCATGTCGGTCCGGCCGCCGAAGTAGCCGCTGGCGGTGCCGATGATCAGGCCCGCGGTCGCGCCGATCACGGAGGCTCCGAACCCGACGAGCAGGGCAGTCCGCGAGCCGAAGATGAGCCGGGAGAGCACGTCCCGCCCGAACGAGTCCGTCCCGAGCCAGTGCTGCGCCCCGGGAGGCGCGAACATCGCGTCGTAGTGGGTCTCCAGCGGGTCGTAGGGCGCGACCACCGGGGCCAGGACCGCGGTCAGCATCATCAGGATGACGACGGTGGCGCCGGCGGCGCCGAGCGGCTTGCGGCGCGCGAAGCGTAGCACCGCGGCCACTCCGCGCCCCACGTGCCCGGGGGTGACCGCGGCCTCCTCGACCTCCAGCGCGCGAATGGCCATGGCCGTCCTCAGCGGTACCGGATGCGCGGGTCCAGCCACGCGTAGAGCAGATCCACCGCGAAGTTCGACAGGATGAACACGAAGGCCACCAGCAGCACGAGCCCCTGGACCAGGGTGTAGTCGTACTGGGTCACCGCGTCGACGAACAGCTTGCCGAGGCCGTTGAGGTTGAATACCTGCTCGGTGACCACGAGCCCGCCGATGAGAAAGGCGAACTCGAGCCCGATGACCGTGACCACCGGCAGCATCGCGTTCTTGAGCGCGTGGCGGGTCAGGATGAGCTTGCGCCGGATCCCCTTGGCCCGCGCGGTGCGGATGTAGTCCTCCCGCAGCACCTCGAGCACCGCCGACCGCGTCATGCGCGTCGCCACCGCCGAGTAGCGATAGCCGGTGGCGAGAGCCGGCCAGACGAGCTGGGAGAGGTTCCGCCAGGGATCCACCCAGAACGGCACGTACACCATGGGCGGAGTCCAGTGGAAGGCGATCAGGAAGCCGAGGAGGATCAGGATGCCGAGCCAGAACGAGGGCATGGCCAGCCCGGCGATGGAGAAGACGCGCACCGCGTAGTCGGGCCACCGATCCTGATAGAGCGCCGCGATGGTCCCGAGGGGCAGGGCCAACGCGATCGCGATGATGGTGGCCATGATGGCGATCTGCAGCGAGAGCTGGAACCGGATCCCGATCTCGTAGGTGACGGGCCGGCCCGTCCACATGGACACGCCGAGGTCGAGCCGGGCCAGGCCCGACATCCAGTCCGCGAACTGGCGCCAGATCGGCCGGTCCAGCCCGAGGCGCTCGCGCTCCTGTTGCATGGCCTCCTCGCTCACGAACCCGCCTTCCCCGGCCATCCGCAGCTGGACGACGTCGCCGGGCAGCAGCCGGATGAGGACGAACACGAACACCGCCACCCCGAGCAGGGTCGGGAACATCAGCAGGAATCGCTTGACGAGGTAGCGGCGCATGGTGGCGGGGCTTCGTCCGGGCGACGCGCGAGCGGCGCCGCCCGGACCTGGAGCCTAGGCGACGGGATGCCGGCTCCGCCTACTCGGGCGAGAGCCACACATTGGCCAGGTCTTGATTCAGGTAGTGGCTCGGGCTGATCTTCCAGCCGTGGAGCCGGGCGTTGTACGGCACGATGCGGTTCCACCAGAGGGTCATGAGGTAGTGGGCTTGCTCGTCGAGGACGCGCTTCTCGAACTGCCGCAGCCGCGTCTTCAGCTTGCCCTGGTCGGTCTCGTGGACGATCTCGTCGTACAGGCCGTCGACCACGCGGTCCTGGTACTGGGCGTAGTTGGACGCGGACCGGTCGTTGGAGAGGAACTTCGAGATGTCGAGGACGGGATTCACCACCGCCTGGCAGTTGAAGTCCATCGTCACCTGGAAATTGCCGTTGCGCAGGGTCGCGAAGAAGGGGGCGGTCGGCTCCACCCAGTGCTCGACGTTGAGGCCGATCTGCCGCCACTGGTCGATGACCCAGATGCCGACCGCCTTGTACGGCTGCTCGACCGCCCGGTTGTGGAGCTTGAACGAGAAGCCGTCGGGCACCCCGGCCTCGCGGAGGAGGCGACGGGCCTCGGTGCGGGCGGCCTGGATGTCGGTCCCGAAGCCCGCGATCGTCTGCAGCTCCGCCTGAGGCGCGGCCAGGGGCGAGCCCGGGAACACGAGCCCGCCGACCGTCTTGACGATGGCGACCTTCGAGAGCGCCTTCGACCCCTCCCAGCGATCGAGCGCCAGCGAGAGCGCGCGGCGCACGCGCGGGTCGTCGAAGGGCTTGACCTTGTGGTTGGGGGCCAGGTACAGGCCGCAGTTCCACGCGCTCTCCTGGACCGCGAGCTTGTCGCCCATGGCGGTCTTGAGCTCCTCCACCGCCTTGGGCGGGAAGGCCCGGAAGTTCACCATGGCCCGGCCGCCCCGAATGGCGGCCAGCTGCGGCGCCTCCTGCTTGATGAAGATGGCCCGGAAGCCGTCCAGGTACGGCAGGCCCGGCATGAAGTAGTCGGGGTTGCGAACGCCCGAGACATGGGAGCCGGCCACGTATTCCTTGAACTTGAACGGCCCGCTGCCCATGACGTGCGTCTCGTACCAGTGGATGTCGCGGGCCAGGATGTCGGCCTCGTAGATCCAGTTGTAGGGGTTGGCCAGGGCCGGCATGAACGCCTCGGTCGCGAACCGGAGCCGGAACACCACGGTGGACGGGTCGGGCGCGTCGACGGCCTTCACCATGAAGAACATGGCCTTGCGGTCGCTGACCACGCCGGCCGGCGGAAAGATGATCTTGTCGAAGCTGGCCTTCACGTCCCGCGAGGTCAGGGGCGTGCCGTCGTGGAACTTGACGCCCTTGCGGAGCTTGAAGGTGTACGTGAGGCCGTCCGAGCTCTTGCTCCAGCTCTCGGCCACGTCGCCGACGAACGCGGTCGGATCCGAGGGATTCTTCGGGTCGACCTTGATGAGCAGGCTATAGAAGGGACGCAGCGGATGGATGACCGCGTAGGTCTCCTCCCGGTGGGCGTCCATGCTCGGAAAGCCCGACGCGGGCACGATGAATTCGAGCTCGCCCCCGCGCACCGGCGTCTCGGCCGCGGGCGCCCGCGCGGGCAGGGTGGAAAGCAAGGCGAGCAGCAGGATCCCCGATCTCACGATGGCCGGCGTGCGGATCATCTCGTGCCTCCTCGATCGGCTTGGCGGTCGGGCAGGGCCACTACTCCTCCACCAGGTCAGCCGTGGCGATTGGTCGACCGAACAACACCCAGATGCGACGAGCGGCGTCCTCAACGAGCGGTGTGCTCAGGTGTCGCACCCCAAAGTAAGAGGACGGTGAGAAGAAGGTGAGAACCGGGTCCGCGTGGCGATTGACCCTCCCGGAGTCCGTTGCTATGGTGCGGGCCGATGGACTTCGGCCGCTCCGCCGACGAGCAGGCGTTCGCCGACGAGGTCCGCGCCTTCCTCCGCGCGCATCCTCCGGAGAGCTTCCCCGCGGACGGAACCGACGCCGGCTACGGCTCGGGCGCTCACTCGCGCGCGTTCCTCCGGGCGCTGGGCGAGCGCGGGTGGCTCAGCCTGAGCTGGCCGCGCGAGTACGGCGGCCAGGCGCAGCCGATGGCCTACCGGCTCCTGCTGCTGGAGGAGCTCGCCGCCGCCGGCGCGCCCTTCGGCCCGCTGCCCGGCTGCCTCCAGGTGGCCGACTCCATCATCCAGCACGGATCCGACACGCTGCGCCGGGAGATCCTGCCGCAGGTCGCGCGGGGGGAGGCGACCTTCTGGCAGGGCTACAGCGAGCCCGGCGCCGGCTCCGATCTCCTCGCGCTCGAGACGCGTGCCCGGCTCGAGGGCGAGCAGTGGATCCTCGACGGGCGCAAGATCTGGTCGAGCCACGCGGGCGTTGCGACCTACGGCACCGTGCTGGCCCGCACGGATCCCGCGTCCACTCGCCGGCGGGGCCTCACCATGTTGATGGTGGACAACCGGCTGCCCGGCATGGACGTGCGCCCGATCCGCAGCCTGACCGGCGAGGTCTACCACTACGAGGTCTTCATGGACTCCGTGCGAGTTCCGCGCGACTGGGTGATGGGCAAGCCGGGCGAGGGCTTCGCCCAGCTGTTGCACGGCCTCGACACCGACCGCTTCTGGGGCCGCTTCTACAAGGCGCCGTTCCTGGAGCGCATCCTGGCCCTCCTCGTCGAGTACGCCAACACGACGCCGCGGGACGGCGGCGTCCTGGCCGACGACGCGAGTGTGCGCCGTCGCCTGGCCCAGGCCGCGACCGACATCGCGGCCCTCCGCGCGCTCTTCCGGCGCGCGGCCTGGCTCATCGAGCGCGAGCTGCCCGCCACCGGTCCGGTCTCCGCCGCCAAGCTCATGGCCGACGAACTGGGGCAGCGCGTGCTCTCGCTGGGCATGGAGCTGCTCGGGCCCTACGGCGTCCTGCGCGCCGGCTCCCGGTGGGTCCGCCTGCGGGGCGAGATCCAGCACCAGTATCAGACGAGCTGGGGCCACACCCTGGCGGGCGGCACCTCCGAGATCCAGCGCACCACCATCGCGGTGCGGGCGCTCGACTTGCCGGCCGAGCCCCGCGTGCGCGGCTGATCAGGCGAGCGTGATGGATCTCGCGCTCTCGCCGGCGCAGCAGCTCCTGCAGCAGTCGGCGCGGACGCTGCTGCCGCGGCGCTGCCCGCCCGAGCGTGTGCAGGCCCTGGCGCTCGACCCGCGTGGCTTCGACGCCGACCTCTGGAAGGAGATCGCGACGCTCGGCTGGCCCGGCCTGCTGATCGCGCCGCAGCAGGGTGGCAGCGGAGGCACGGTGGGGGACGCGGTGGTCCTGGCCGAGGAGCTGGGGCACGCGTGCGTGCCGAGCCCGTTCATCGGCAGCGCGATCATCGCCACCACCGCGCTGAGCGCCGCCGGCGGTCGCCGCGCGGCGGCCCTGCTGCCGCGCCTCGCGCTGGGCGAGCGCCTCTGTGCTCTCGCGGTCCTCGAGGAGGCCGGACGGCTCGCCCCGGACGCGATGGCCCTGCGCGTCGAGGCGCCGGGGCGTCTCACCGGGCGCAAGCTGTTCGTGGCCGATGCCCACGCGGCCACCGACGTCATCGTGCTCGGGCGCGGGGCGGCCGGGCCGACCGCGGTGCTGCTGCCGATGGACCGCGGCGGCATCGAGGCGCACCCGCTCGAGAGCATGACCGGCGACAAGCTCTTCGAGCTGACCTTCCGCGACGTGGAGACGGGCCCGGACGACGTCCTCGGCGAGCCGGGAGCGGGCTTCACCCTCCTTGCGCCCGCCTACCGGCTCGGCGCCCTCGCGCGCAGCGCCGAGATGGTCGGCTCAGCCCAGCGCGTGCTCGACCTGTGTCTCTCGCACGCGCGGGTGCGCCGGCAGGGCGGCCGACCGATCGGCGGCTACCAGGCCGTGCAGCACGCGTGCGCCGACATGTTTCGCGACGTGGAGAGCGCCCGCTGGCTGGTGTGGGAGACGGCCTGGAAGCTGGAGGCGGGCCGGCCCGATGCTCACGCCGCGGTGGCCACCGCCAAGGTCTACGCGGCCGACGCGGCGCTGCGCGTGGCCCGTCGAGGCCACCAGGTCATGGGTGCCATCGGCTACTGCGAGGAGCACCCGCTCCATCTGCTGCACAAGCGCATCCTCGCTGCCTCACTGGACGCGGGCGACGCGGCGCTGCACCTCGACACGGTCGCGCGCTCGATCGGGCTGCGCGACAAATCGAAGGGGCCCCTTCTGAAGTCTTAGAGTGGGCCCCCGCCGAGCCTCCCCCGGAGCAGGGTGGCGCGGGCGAAGCCCGCGCTCGAACGGCGGTAACTCAGACGCGCTGCTAGGCGGCCCGCATCGCTTTGCCGTTGACAATCCGGCGCGCCGGTTCGTACTCTCCGGGCACATCCGGTCCGACGGTTGACTGGCCCCTCCCGCTCGCGTCGTGGCGCACTTGCAAGGCTCGTCAGCCGCGTGTCGGCCCGTGAAGCGCTCTCACCGATCGGAAAGCGGTCGACCGAAAGGAGCGGGCATGGCTGGTAAGGGTCACGATCACATCGCGACGCTGGCCGACACGATGTCGCAGGCGCTGGTGAGCCGCCGAAAGCTCCTCGCGGGGGCGGGGGCGCTCGGGGCGGGGCTCGCGCTGCCCGGCCCGACCCGGAGCGCGCGGGCGCAGGGGGTCAAGCGCGGCGGCCAGCTCAAGATCGCCTGGATCGACACCGTCGACACGCTCGACCCGCACTTCACCTCCTCGCTCGGTGCCATCAAGATCCACGACAACATCTACAGCGGCATCCTCAAGGTCGACTTCGACGGCAAGCGCGTGTCGTTCAAGCCCGATCTGGTCGAGAAGTGGGACATGCCGAACCCGACGACGCACCTGCTCACCGTCCGCCGCGGCGTGAAGTTCCACGACGGCGAGGAGTGCACGGCCGAGTCGATCAAGTGGAACCAGGAGCGGCTGCGTGATCCCGAGGTGAAGTCGCCCCACGGCTGGAAGCTGGCCGATCTCGACAAGATCGAGGTGCTGGACAAGCAGCGGCTGAAGATCACGTTCAAGCGGCCCTACCAGTTCCTGCCGGTGGCCTGGACGGGCAGCACCGGTCGCGCCGGCACCATCGTGAGCCCCAAGGCGGTGCAGAAGCACGGGCGCGCCTACGGCCGCAACCCGGTGGGCACCGGCCCCTTCAAGTTCGTGGAGTGGGTGGAGAACGACCGCATCGTGCTCGAGCGGAACCCGAGCTACTTCGACGTGGGGGCCGACGGCAAGCCGCTTCCCTATCTGGACCGTCTGACCATGCTGCTCATCCGGGAGAGCTCGACCGCGGTGGGAGCGCTCTCGACCGGCGAGGTCGACGGCATGGACCTGATCCCGTTCCAGTTCCTGCCGATGCTCGAGAAGAACCCCGCGGTGCAGGTGGTGGGCGGTGTCGAGGGCAACTACACCTACGTGGGCCTCAACAACCGCAAGCCGCCCTTCGACGACCGGGCGCTGCGCCAGGCGGTGTCGTTCGCCATCGACCGCGCCCCGGTCATCCAGCAGGCGTACTTCGGCGGCGCCATCCAGTCGTGCAGCGCGGTCTCGCCGCCGATGAGCGATTTCTACAACGCCGACCAGTGCGCCAGCAAGCGCGCCCAGTACTTCGACCTGGACAAGGCCAAGGCCCTGCGGGCGGAATCCAAGCACAAGGGCGACGTGGAGGTGGAGTGGATGGTGGTCGGCCAGTACACCGGTTCCGGCGGCGTCGGTCCGCGGATGGCGGAGCTGGTCCAGCCGATGCTGGCCAAGATCGGGGTCAAGGTCCGCATCCAGCTCTACGAGCAGGCCACCTGGCACAAGAAGCGGAACACCGGCGAGTTCCAGATGTACGACGAGGGCTGGGTCGCGGACCTCGATCCCGACGAGACGATCTATCCCGAGTGGGTCACCGGCAAGCCGTGGAACTTCGTCGGGTACACCAATCCCGAGTTCGACAAGCTCGTGTCCGAAGCCCAGTTCGAGCCCAACGTGGCCAAGCGAAAGGCCCTCTACGACAAGGCCGACCTGCTCCTGGCGCACGACGCCCCGTGCGCCTTCGTCGCGCACTTCAAGGTCTTCAAGGCGCTGAGCCGCAAGATCCAGGGGTTCAAGTACATCCCGGCCGACTCGATGCGGTTCGACGCGGTGCACCTCTAGGAGCGCGGGCCGGCGGGCGGCCGAGCCGGCCCGCCCCGCCGGCGCGGAGCGAGAGCGATGCTGCAGTACGCCGTCAACCGCCTCCTGCACACGGTCGTGCTGCTGTTCCTGATCTCGGTGTTCGTGTTCGGCCTCATGAAGCTGGCGCCGGGCGATCCGGTCACGGTGATGCTGGGCGCCGACTACAATCCCGAGTCGTACGCCCGGCTGCGCCACGAGCTGGGCCTCGACCGCTCGGTGGCGGTGCAGTACGCGATCTGGGTGTGGCGCTTCGTGCAGGGCAACTGGGGCACCTCGTACATCTCGGGGGCGGCGGTCTCGAAGCTGGTCCTGCACGACGCGCTGCCGGTGACGGTCTACCTGTCGTTCTGGTCGCTGGTCTTCGCCCTGGTCATCGCCATCCCCTCCGGCGTGGTGGCCGCGCTGCGCCGCAACACCTGGGTGGACTACGCCGGCATGGGGCTGGCCATCTTCTTCAATTCGTTCCCGTCGTTCTACCTGGGGATCGTGCTGATCTGGGTCTTCGGCGTCTCGCTCGGCTGGTTCCCGACCATGGGCTACGTGTCACCCGGGGCCAGCGTGAGCTCGAGCCTCATGCACATGGTGCTGCCCGCGTTCACGCTGGGCGCCTGGTACGCCGGGCTCATCGCGCGCATCACCCGCTCGAGCCTGGTCGACGTGCTCAACCAGCCCTACATCAAGGCGGCGCGGGCCAAGGGCGTGGAGGGCCGCGCGGTGGTCTACAAGCACGCCCTGCGCAACGTGCTGATCCCGGTGGTGACGATCGTCGGGCTGCAGCTCGGCGGCATGCTGCGCGGGGCGGTGATGACCGAGACCGTGTTCGCCCTGCCCGGGATCGGCCGGCTCGTGACCATCGCGGTCCTCAACCGCGAGTACCACCTCGTGCAGGCCACCGTCATGGTGATCGCCATCATGTTCATCTTCATCAACCTCATGGTCGACGTCCTCTACCGGTTCCTGAATCCCCGGGTGCGGGAAGCCTGATGGCTCGCGTGGTCGACGTCCCCGCGCTGGCCTCGGAGGCGACCGAGCATCGCATCACGCCGGCGCGCCTCATGTGGCTGCGCTTCTCCGCGAACCGCGGCGCCCTGGCCGGCGCGGTCGTCGTCGCCCTGTTCGTCGCGGTCTCGGCCCTGGCTCCGTGGATCGCGCCCTACGACCCCTTGGTCCAGGACTACGGGGCGGCGTTCCAGAGGCCGTCGACCGCCCACTGGCTGGGGACCGACAGCTTCGGCCGCGACATGCTGAGCCGCATCCTCTACGGGGCCCGCATCTCGTTCGTGGTGGGCTTCGCCTCGGTGGGCATCGCGATGGTGATCGGCGTGGTCATGGGCCTGGCGGCCGGCTACTACGGCGGCCTGGTCGACGCGGTGCTCATGCGCGTCGTCGACGGCCTGCTGTCGTTCACGCCGCTGGTGCTGGCCATCGCCTTCATCGCAGTGCTGGGGCTCGGGCTCCAGAACGTGGTCCTGGCCCTGGCCGCCACCTTCGCCGGCATGTTCGCGCGGGTGACCCGGGGCGACGTGCTGAACATCAAGAGCGAGCCCTACGTGGAGGCGGCGCAGCTCATGGGGGTGCGGGGCCCCGCGGTGATCGCGCGCCACCTGCTGCCCAACGTGCTCTCGCCGATCATCGTGCAGTTCGGCCTCAACCTGGCGGTGGCGATCCTGCTCGAATCGGGCCTGTCCTTCCTCGGGCTCGGGGTGCCGCCGCCCGAGCCCGACCTCGGGCTCATGATCGCCGAGGGCCGCGGCTTCATCGTCATGGCCCCGTGGATCTCGGGCTTCCCCGGTCTCGCCCTCGTGGTCATCATCGTGGGGTTGAACCTCTTCGGCGACGGGCTGCGTGACGCCCTCGATCCGAAGGCGCAGATCTCGTGAGCGACGCGGTTCTGACCGTCGATCACCTCGACGTCGGCTTCCAGACGGCGGGCGGACACGTCAACGTCCTGCGCGACGTGTGCTTCTCGGTCGCCGAGCAGGAGACGCTGGGGATCCTGGGCGAGTCCGGCGCGGGCAAGAGCGTGCTCGCCGACGCGCTCCTGGGCCTCGTGCCCCGCCCCCCCGGCCGCGTGAGCGGCCGCGTGCTCTACCGCGGGCGCGACCTCAACACGCTCCCCGAGGCCGAGCTGACGAAGATCCGCGGCAAGGACATCGCGATGATCTTCCAGGACCCGACCTCAGCCCTGAACCCCGTCTTCCGGGTTGGCGTGCAGGTGGCCGAGCCGCTCGAGATCCACCAGCATGTCGGCCGCCGGAGCGCCCTCGCCAAGGTCGTCGACCTGTTCCGGCGCGTCGGCATTCCCGCGCCGGAGGCGCGGCTGGCCAGCTATCCGCACCAGTTCAGCGGCGGCATGCGCCAGCGCGTCGTCATCAGCATGGGCATCGCGTGCCAGCCGCGCCTGCTCGTCGCCGACGAGCCGACCTCGTCGCTGGACGTCACCATCCAGGCCCAGATCCTGGAGCTGATCCGCGACCTCGTGCGCGAGCTGGCCACGACGGTGGTCTACATCTCCAACGACCTCGCGGTCATCTCGCACATGTGCCAGCGCGTGCTCATCCTCTACGCGGGGCAGGTGGTGGAGGAAGGACCCGTCGACGTCGTGTTCCGGACGCCGCGGCACCCGTACACCCGCGGCCTCCTCGGGTCGGTGCCACGGCTGGGCGCGCGCCGGCTCGACCCCATCCCCGGTCAGCCGCCCGCGCTCAGCGAGTACGTGCCGGGATGCCGCTTCTATCCCCGATGCCCGCGGCCGGACAAGGACGAGGAGTGCGTGCGGTCACGCCCGCCGCTCGAGCCCGAGGGCGCCGCCCACCGGGCCGCGTGCTGGAAAGTGCCTGCGCATGCCGGCTGACGCCGCGGTGCCCGGCTCCGACCGCGTCCTGCTGCGGCTCGCCGGGCTCGCCAAGCACTTCGAGGTGCCGGCGCCGTTCACGCCCCGCAACATCGTGCGCCGCCCCGCGCCCCGGGTGGTGAAGGCGGTCGACGGGGTCGATCTCGACATCCGCCGCGGCCGCACCATCGGCCTGGTGGGCGAGTCCGGCTGCGGCAAGACCACCATCGGCCGGCTCGTCATGCGGGCCATTACCCCGACCGCGGGCGCGATCGTGTTCGACGGCGGCGACGTGGCCCGACTCACCGGGCCGGCCCTCTTCGCCTACCGTCGCCGCGTGCAGATCGTCTACCAGGATCCCTTCACGTCGCTCAACCCACGCATGACCATCCGGCGCATCATTCGCGAGCCCCTGGACGTCCACGGCATCGGCGCGGCGGCCGAGCGCGACGAGCGGGTGGCCGGGCTGATGGCGCGCGTCGGCGTCAATCCCAAGTACGCCGACCGGTACCCGCACGAGTTCAGCGCCGGCCAGGTCAAGCGCGTGGCCATCGCCCGCGCGATCGCGGTGGGCCCGGATCTGCTGGTGGCCGACGAGGCCGTCTCCGGGCTCGACGTGTCGGTCAAGGCGCAGATCCTGAACCTGATGGCCGACCTGCAGGACGAGATGGGGCTCACCTATCTGTTCATCTCGCACGATCTGGGCGTCGTGCAGTACCTCTGCCACACGGTGGCCGTCATGTACCTGGGCCGCATCGTCGAGCTCGGCGACTCCGAGGCCATCTTCACGCGCCCCCAGCACCCCTACACGGTGGCCCTGCTCCACAGCTTTCCCCGCATGAAGGACGAGACCTCGGAGTTCCAGCTCGAGGCGACCCTGCGCGGCGAGATTCCGAGTCCCATCGACGTGCCTCCCGGCTGCCGCTTCCACACCCGCTGCGCCATCGCGCGGCCGGCGTGCGCGCGCGACGAGCCGGCGCTGCGCGAGGTGGCGGATGGACACTGGGCGGCGTGCCCATTCCCGGGGGAGGCGCGCTGAGGATCGTGCCGCTGCCGTCGCCTCCGGCGTCGAACGCTGCTACCGTGTAGCCCGGCCATGAAGATCGGCTTCCATCTGACCCCGTTCTGGAGCCCGACCGACCGCGCGCCGGCGGCCATCATCGACGAGGCCATCCAGGTGGTCCGGGCCGCCGCCGGGCTCGGCTTCGCGTGGGTTTCGATGGGCCATCATTGGATCTCGCATCCGACGGTGTGGCCGCAGCCGATGCCGATGCTGGCGCGGCTGGCGCCCGAGACCGGCACGATGCGGATGAAGACCTCGATGCTGCTGCTGCCGCTGCTGAACCCGGTGGACGTCGCCGAGAACGTGGCCACCCTCGATCACATCACCCACGGGCGGCTCGACCTCGGCGTGGCCATCGGCTATCGCGAGAAGGAGCTGGCCGCGGCCGGCCTGACGCGAAAGGACCGGGTGCCGAAGCTCGAGGAGTCGCTGGTGCTCATGAAGGCGCTGTGGCGCGGCGAGGAAGTGACCTTCGATGGCGTCTACACGAAGGTCGCGGGGGCGCGGCTCGGCCTCGGGCCGTGCCAGACGCCACACCCCCCGCTCGAGATGGGCGCCCAGAGTGTCGAGGCCACGCGTCGGGCCGCGCGGCTGGTCGACGCGGTGTTCTTCGGGCCCCAGGTCGCGTGGGCGGACGTCGGCAAGCTCGTCGCCGTCTATCGCGAGGCGCGCGGCCCGCTGGGCAGCCCCGGTGTTGCCTACGCCTCGCGCAGCCTCATCGTGGGCGCCAGCAAGGCGGCGGCGCGGGCGGCGGCGCGCGCGTATCTGGAGCGGACGTTCGCGATGTACCGGGGCTGGCAGATGCAGGAGCCGACCATGGTCCCGCTGCAGCTCGACTTCGACACGAGCCTGGACAACTGGACCATCAACGGTACTCCCGCCGAGTGCCGCGAGACGATCGCGCGCGCCCACGCGCTGGGGCTCGACGGCATCGGGCTCACCATCTACAGCCTGCCGCGCGAGGCGACCGCGCGCATCGACTACCTCGCCATGATCGCCGAGGAGCTGGTCCGCCCCGCCGCCGCGCTGGGGCGCTGAGGCATGCTGCGGCCGTTCGCGCTGCACCGTCCCGCCACCGCCGAGGAGGCGTGCGCGCTGCTCGCGGACCTCGGCGAGACGGCCGCGCCCTACGCCGGCGGCACCGAGCTGCTCCTGCTGATGAAGCTCGGCGTGCTGCGCCCGCGCCACCTCGTCGACGTCAAGCGACTGCCCGGCTTCGATACCATCACCGCCGGCGCCCGGCTCACCCTGGGCGCGGCCGTCACCCACCGGGCGGTGGAGCGCTCGGCGCTGGTGCGCGAGCACTGCCCGCTGGTGTCCGCGGCCGCGCGGCACGTGGCCAACGTGCGCGTGCGCAACGTCGGCACCGTCGGCGGCAATCTCGCCTTCGCCGACCCGCACAGCGACCTCGCCACGCTCTTCCTCACGCTGGACGCGACGGTCGAGCTGGTGTCGCCGCGGGGCCGCCGGGAGGTGGCGCTCCACGACTTCACGCGCGGGGCCTGGGACACCGCGCGGGCGAGCGACGAGCTGCTGTCCGCCGTGCGGCTCGTGCCCTGGCCGGCGGGCAGCGCGGCGGTCTACCTGAAGTTCGGCATTCACGAGCGTCCGACGCTCGGCGTGGCCCTCGTGCTCATGGTCGACGCCGCGGGCTCGCGGGTCACCGGCGCGCGGCTGGCCATCGGCTGCGTCGACCCCCGCCCGCGGCGCGTGCCGGCGGTGGAGGCGCGGCTGCGCGGCGCCGCCCTGGCCGGGCTGGAGGACGCGGCCGCCGCGGCGGGCGACCTGGCCGCCGCGGCGGTCGAGCCCGACGACGACGTGCACGGCTCGGCCGACTACAAGCGCGAGATGGTGGCGGTGTTCGTGCGGCGCGCGCTCGGGATTGCGGTCCAGCGCGCGCGGGGCGGCGCGATGGCGACGCCCGGGTATCCGTACACCGTGATCGCATGACGGCCGCCCCGCGGCTACCGATTCACGTGGTCGTCAACGGCCGCGCGCATGAGCTCCTGGTGGAGGCGCACGCGCTGCTGCTCGACGTGCTGCGGGACGGGCTCGACCTCAAGGGCGCCAAGCGCTCGTGCGACAGCCAGGTCTGCGGCGCCTGCACGGTGCTGGTCGATGGCCTGGCGGTGAGCGCGTGCACCTATCTCGCCGTCGAGGCCGACGGGTGCCGGGTGCTCACGGTGGAGGGCCTGGCCGACGGTGACGCGCTCCACCCGATCCAGCAGGCCTTCATCGACGCCGGCGCCGTGCAGTGCGGCTTCTGCACGGGCGGCATGCTGCTGACGACCCGCGCGCTGCTGGCGGACAACGCGACGCCCGCCCGCGAGCAGATCCTCCACGACCTGCGCGGCAGCCTGTGCCGGTGCACCGGCTACCGCAAGATCATCGACGCGGTCGAGTCGTGCCGCGGCGCAGCCGAGGGTCCGCGCGAGGGCGATCTCGAGGCGGGCGTTCTTTCTGGGGGCCCCGAAATGGCCCCCAGGCCCCCAACGCTCGGACGCTCCCCGGCGGAGCCGGGGCGCGCCTCGGCATCTGGCTCGCCGCGCGTGATCGGGCGACCCGTCAAGCGGGTGGACGCGGTCGAGAAGGTCACCGGCCGCGCCCGCTATGTGACCGATCTCGTGCTGCCCGGCATGGCCCACGCCCGCGTCCTCCGCTCGCCGCACGCCCATGCCCGCATCAGCCGCGTGGAGACCTCGCGGGCCCGCGCGCTGCCCGGCGTGGTGGCGGTCCTGACCGGCGCGGACCTCACGTGGTGCGACCCCTACCACGGACCGGCGTTCCGCGATCGGCCGATCCTCGCCATCGACGTGGTGCGCTTCGAGGGCGAGCCGGTCGCCGCGGTGGCCGCCGTCGACGAGGCGACCGCCGCCGCCGCGCTGGACCTGATCGAGGTGGACTATGCGCCCGAGCGTGCGGCCAGCACGCTCGAGGAAGCCCTGGCGCCGGGAGCGCCGCTGGTGCACACCGGCCAGCCGCTGGCCGGCCACTTCGCCGATCTCTCCTCGCTCAAGCCGGAGCCGGGCACCAACGTCTGCCACCGCTTCCGCTTCGCGCGGGGGGACGCGGCCGCGGCCCTGGCCTCAGCCGACCTCGTCGTCGAGGACACGTACCGATTCCCGGCGGTCCAGCACTACGCGATGGAGCCGCACGCGGCGGTGGCCGCCTGGGACGAGACGGGCGGCCTCACCGTGTGGGCGGGGACGCAGAACCCCTATTCCGTGCGCGTGGAGCTGGCCAAGATGTTCGGCGTGCCGCTGGCGCGCATCCGCGTGGTGGTGCCCCATCTGGGCGGCGGCTTCGGCAGCAAGACGTACGCGAAGCTCGAGCCCCTGGCCGCGGCGCTGGCCCACGTGGCCGGGCGGCCGGTGCGCCTGGCCGCCTCCGCTGCGGAGGCGTTCCAGACCGTGCGGCGCTGTAGCGCACGGGTCACGATGCGGGTGGGGTTCCGGCGCGACGGCGCCCTGGTGACCGTGCAGTGCGACGCCGACTACGACGTCGGCGCCTACGCCGACATCGGCCCCCGCGTGGTGCAGAAGGCGACGTACACCGCGACCGGACCCTATCGCGTGCCGCACGTCGCGCTCGCGGCGGCCGCGGTCTACACGCACACGACCCCGGGCGGCGCGTTCCGCGGTTTCGGGGTGCCGCAGCTGGCGTGGGCGCTGGAGTCGCTCTTCGACGTCGCCGCCGACCGGCTTGGCCGCGATCCCGTCGACCTCCGCGGCCAGAATCTCCTGGCGCACGGCGAGGAGTTCGCGGCGGGCGACACGCCCATCGACGGCAAGTACGAGGAGGGCCTGGGCCGCGCGGCCGGGGCCATCGGCTGGGCGCAGGCCGCCGCGGCCGATCGCGGGCGGGGCGTGGCCGCGATGCTGAAGGCCTCGATCGGCCCGAGCGTGTCGGAGGCGATCGTGCGGCTACACGCCGACGGCAGCGTGACCGTGCTGGCCAGCGCGGTGGAGATGGGCCAGGGCACGCGCACGGTGCTGGCGCAGATCGCCGCCGAGGTGCTGGCGGTCCCGGTGGCGCGCGTCACCGTGACGGCGCCGGACACCGCGATCACGCCCTACGACCAGACGACCAGCTCCAGCCGCTCGACCACGATGACCGGGCGCGCAGTGCAGCTGGCCGCCGAGGACGTCCGCGAGCAGCTCGTGCGCGTGGCCGCCGAGGCCCTCGGCCTGCTCCCGCGCGACCTGGCGCTCGAGGAGGGCGCGGTGGTGTCGGCCATGCGACGGCTCACCTATCCCGAGGTGCTGGCCCTGCGCTTCGGCATGAGCGGGGGCGAGCTCATCGGCCGCGGGGTGCTGGCGCCTGGCCGCAGCGCCGCCCCCCTGGGCGGCAGCACGCCGTTCTGGGAGATGGCGGTCGGCGCCGCCGAGGTGAGCGTGGACCCGGAGACGGGCGCGGTGCGGGTGGAGCGCTACGTCTCGATCGCCGACGTGGGCCGCGCCATCAACCCGCTGCTGCTCGAGGGCCAGGACGAGGGCGGCGTGGTGCAGGGGCTCGGCCACACGCTGTTCGAGGAGATGGTGTACACCGACGGGCACCTCGTGAACGGCACCTTGCTGCTCTACCGGGTGCCGCGCGCCGACGACGTGCCCGACCTGGCCTGTCGGTTCGTGGAGAACGCCGACGGCGCGGGGCCCTTCGGCGCCAAGGGCGCCGGCGAGGGGAGCCTGGTCCCGGTGAGCCCCGCCGTCGCCAATGCCCTGGCCCGGCTGACCGGCGTGCGCCTGCGCGAGCTGCCCCTCACGTCCGAGCGGGTGTGGCGGGCGCTGCGCGCCCGCGGCTGAGTCGTCTCGTCATCCGCGAGGAAGCCATTCGACGGCGACCAGACCCGCGTCGGCGACCGTCCGAAATTCCGGGTCTCCGGTCATCACGACCCCTCCGCGGTCCCGCGCCGCCACGACCGCGAAGGCGTCGGCGTACGAGATCGGGAAGCGGGCCTTGACGTGGGCCGCCTCCAGCACGGTCGCGCGTGAGACGGACACGATCTCGAGGGGCAGCTGATCCACGGCCCCCAGAGCGCGGCGGGCGGCGACGAGGCCGCGCTCGCGCTCCGTAATGTAGAGGGCCTCGCCGAGGTTGATCAGCGAGAGGCACACGGTGTGGCGCTGAGCCTCCGCGCCCTCGGGCACCGATCGGACTCGCGGCATCCCGGCCTCTCCCTCCAGATAGGCCAGGGGTGCGAAGCTGTCCAGCACGTAAGCCGCGGGACTAGCGGCCACGCGAGCGCTCGCGGCGGTGGTCCGGTGAGCAGCGCGCGCGTGAGCGATGTTCGGCCCTTCAGCATGCCGGCGGCCTGCCGGACGGGCTTGGTCATCACCGGGACGAGGGCGAGGACACCGCCGTGGTCGACGACGGAGATCTTGGCGCCTGGGTGCAGGTTGTACTTCTTCCGAAGGTCGGCCGGAATGACGACCCAGCCCTTCTCGGAGACGGTGGCGTGCATGAGGCGCGGATCGCTGCACGCGCCGCGTCACGGCATCGATGCCAAGACGCCTTGGCATCCAGACCCGGGCGGACCCGGTGCGGGTCCCGGAAGCGTGCAGAGAAAACAATGAGCTGGGCCCCATCGGCAGCTGGCACGGCAGGTGCTTGCTCGGCGCGAGACGCGGTTCGGGCTCGCGCATCGTCGGCAGGGATCTGCTTCGCGTGACGTACCAATCCTCACCAGGGCGAAAGGGGGTTTCATGAGCAACGGACGAACAGGTGGAGGGCACCAGGATTTCCGCCGCGTCGTGGTCGCCGCCGCGGTGGGCAACGTGATCGAATGGTACGACTTCTACATCTTCGGCAGCCTCGGCGCGTTGCTGGCGGCCAAGTTCTTCGCGGGCTCCAACCCGGCCATCGAGTTCCTCAAGACGATGGTCATCTTCAGCGCCGGCTTCCTCATCCGGCCGGTCGGCGCGCTGCTCTTCGGGTGGCTGGGTGACCGCGCGGGCCGCAAGGTGACGTTCATGGTGACCCTGATGGGGATGGGCATCGGCACCGCCGTCATCGGGCTCGTGCCGACCTATGCCTCCATCGGGCTCTCCGCCGCATTCATCCTGCTGCTCTTGCGCTTGATCCAGGGCCTGTGCCTGGGCGGCGAGTACGGGGGCGCCATCACGTACGTGGCCGAGCACACCCCCGACGACAAGCGGGGTCTCTACACCGGCATCCTCAACACGTCCCCGACGATCGGGATCATCGTGTCCCTCGTCGTCGTGATCGGCATCGAGTCCCTGATGGGGAAGGAGGCCTTCGAGGCCTGGGGCTGGCGCATCCCCTTCCTGATCTCCTTCTTCCTGGTGATGATCGCCGGCTACATCCGCCTGTCGCTGCAGGAGACGCCGGTGTTCATGGAAATCCGCTCCAAGGGCCGGCAGACGAAGAACCCCTGGAAGGAGGCGTTTCTCAGCGCCAACCTCCGCTACGTCCTCATCGCCAGCGTGATGGTCTTCGGCGAGGGCGTGGTCTGGTACAGCAGCCAGTACTGGACCTACTTCTTCCTGCAGAAGGGCGCCGGGATGGACCTCATCACGGCGAGCTGGATCATCGGTCTCGGCCTGCTGCTCGGGACGCCCACCCTGGTGTTCTTCGGCTGGCTGTCGGATCGGTTGGGCCGCAAGCCGGTGCTGCTGGCCGGTCTGCTGCTGCCCGCCCTGCTGTACTATCCGCTGTTCAACTGGCTGGCCAGCGTGACCGTGAAGGGCCAGGAGAACTACGCGATCGCGGTCATCATCGTGGCCATCCTGGTCTCATTCGTGGGGATGGTGTACGGGCCGATCGGAGCGTTCCTGGCCGAGTTCTTCCCGAGCCGCATCCGCTACACGTCCGTCTCGGTGCCGTACCACATCGGCAACGGCTGGGGCGGCGGCCTCGTGCCGACCATCACCTATGCCTCCTTCATCGCTCACGGGAGCCTCGGGCAGGCGCTCATCTACCCCATCGTGGTGCCCGCGATCTGCTTCGTGATCCTCCTGTTCATCATGCCGGAGACGCACAAGATCAGCATCTGGGACGCGGAGCGCCAGAGGGCGGTCTGACCCTTCCGCGGGCGGGCGCGGCGGATGTGTCGCGCCCGCCCCGCCACGCCGGCTGGCGCAATGGCCAGCCGGCGGGCGCGATCGCAGAACGGCCTACGCCTTGTCCAGCCAGACCCGGTGCATGTCGATGAGGCCGGCCGGAATCATCTGGAAGCCCTTCACGTACTTGTGGAAGACCTTCTTCTCGTTCAAGTGCAGGAGGACGGCCGCCGGCGCGTCCTCGACGATGAGCCGCACCGCCTCCTCGTAGAACTTCTTCCGCTTCTTGAAGTCGTTCTCGGATCGCGCGCCCTCCACCATCTTGTCGAAGTCGGCGTTGGCCCACTTGCCCGCGTTCCAGGCTTCGCCCGAGTGCAGCTCGGGGTAGATCGTCTCGTCCGGATCCAGATCGGCGTCCCACTGGACCTGCACGAGGTCCCACTGCCGCTCCTGAAGCCAGCGCCGCCGGAAGGTCGGGGCGTCGGCCAGCTCGATGTTGACCTTGATTCCGATCTTGGCGAGCTGCGCTTGCGCGACCTCGGCCAGGCGAGGGGCGGTATCGGCGTTGCCGGAGAGCAGCATCACCTCGGTGCCGTTCGGATACTTCGACTGCTTCATGAGCGCCTTCGCCTGCTCGAGATCGTAGTACTGGCCGTTCTTGCCGCTCTCGAAGGCGGCGTCGTAGAAGGCGCCCATCGGCGGGGAGATCGGGCCGTGGGCCACGATGCCCTCGCCGAACTCCACGCGGCTCAGGATCTCCTGCCGGTCGATCGCGAAGGCCACCGCCCGGCGGAGGTTCTTGTCCGCGAAGGGCCCCTTGGCCGTGTTCATGTGGAGACACCGCCAGTTACCGCCGACCGCGGTCGACACGGTGAGGTTGGGGTCCTTGCGCAGCTCGGCCACGAACTGATTGGCGACGTTGTTGATCCCGTCCACCTCGCCGGTCTTCAGGGCCGCGACCAGGGTCGAGGGCTCGATGATGAACTTCATCATCACCCGATCCAGGTAGGGCAGCGCGCCGCCCGCGGCGTCCTTCTCCCAGTAGTTCGGGAAGCGCTCGAGCAGGATGTGGTCGCTCTCCTTCCACTCCACGAACTTGAAGGGGCCGGTGCCGACCGGGCTGCGCCCGTAGGCCTTGCCCTTCTCCTTGACCGCGCGCGGCGACAGGATGGTGCCGGCCCGACCGGTGGAGCCGGTGAGGGCGACGCGCATGAACGGGTACGGCTTGGCGAACGACAGCTTGACGGTGAGCGGATCGGGCGTCTCGATCGATTCCAGCAGGGCCAGCTTCCAGGCGTGGATCGGCGCCTGGGCCTTGTCCTTGACCCGCTCCAGGTTCCACTTGATGTCGGCCGACGTGCAGGGATCGCCGTTGTGGAAGGTGACGCCTTTGTGTAGGCGGAACACGTGCACGCGTTCGCCCTGGACCTCCCACTCCCGCGCCAGGTCCGGCTTGAAGTCCACGCTCTTGCCGTCGGTGGAGGTGATCTTGAGCAGCCCGTTGTAGATGTTGTTGTGGATCCCGCACGCGGTGATGAAGGTGGTGTTGTGGGCGTCGAGCGTGTCGATGTTCTGGAAGATGCCGATCTTGATCTCGCCGCCGCGCTTGACGGCCTGCGCGTGGGCGAGGCTCGGCATCGTCGGGGCGAGGCCCGCGGCCACCCCCGCCGCGGTGACTCCCAGCGCCTTCAGCATCGCACGGCGGGAGACCGCGTCCTCGAGCCGGGCGCCCTCGCGCAGCTCGCGGTTGACTTCCTCGAACCCATCGCGACTCTTCATGTCGTTCCTCCTTGCTCGTAGAGATAGCACGCGACGGCGTGGCCCGGCGTCGCCTCGCGAAGCGCGGGCTCGGCCTCCTCGCAGCGGGCCATCCGGTGGGGACAGCGGCTCGCGAAGCGACAGCCCCGCGGCAGGTCGATCGGATTGGGCAGCTCGCCTTCCAGCAGCCGGCTGGGATCGTCGAAGATCGACGCGCCGCCGTCGCCCACCGCCGGGATGGCGGCGAGCAGGGCCTGGGTGTAGGGATGCTGCGGCTGCTTGAACAGCTCGTCGGTCGGGGCGACCTCCACCAGCTTGCCCAGGTACATCACCGCGACCCGATGGGAGAGGAACCGGATCACCCCCAGGTCGTGGGAGACGAACAGGTAGGCCAGGCCCAGGCGCTCGCGCAGGTCGACGAGCAGGTTCAGGATCTGCGCGCGCACCGACACGTCGAGCGCGGAGACCGCCTCGTCGGCGACCACCAGCCGCGGACCGGCCCCGAGCGCCCGCGCGATGCCGACCCGCTGGCGCTGCCCGCCGGACAATTCGTGCGGGTAGCGCGCCGCGTACTCCGGCGTGAGCCCGACCATGTCGAGGAGCGCGTGCACCCGCGCCTCGACCGCGGCGCCCTGGGCGACGCGATGCACCCGGATCGGCTCCGCGACCATGCGCCCCACCGTCATGCGCGGGTTGAGCGAGCTGTAGGGATCCTGGAAGACGATCTGGACGTTCCGGCGAAACCCGAGCAGCTGGCTCGCGGGCAGGGCGGTGATGTCCTGCCCCTCGAAGAGGATGCGACCGCTCGTGGGCTCGATCGCGCGCAGGACCAGCCGCCCGGTGGTGGTCTTGCCGCACCCCGACTCACCGACCAGCCCGAGCGTCTCGCCCGCTTCGATCGCGAAGCTCACGCCGTCCACCGCGTGGACCACTCGCCGCGCCGCGCCAGACGACAGCGCGGCGAGGGGATTGCCCCGCAGCGGGAAGTGCTTGACGAGATCCCGCACCTCGAGCAGCGGTGCGCCGGTCGTGGTCACCGCGTCCCCGCCAGGTGACACGCGGCCGCGTGGCCGGTCGCGAGGTCCCGCAGCGCCGGCGACTCGGTCGAGCAGCGCGGCTCCGCGATGGGGCAGCGCGGATGGAACCGGCAGCCGGTCGGCAGGGCCCGCAGCCCGGGCATATTGCCGGTGATGGCGCCCAGCCGGGCGTTGCCCTCGAGCTGCGGCAGGCACTCGATGAGCCCCCGCGTATAGGGATGCGCGGGCGCCCGGAAGATGGCCGCGACCGGCGCCTCCTCCACCACGCGGCCGGCGTACAGCACGAGCACGCGGTGGCACATCTGCGAGATGATGCCGAGGTCGTGCGAGACGAGGAGCACCGCCACGCCCAGCTCGCGCGCCAGGCGGCGGATCAGGGCCAGGACTTGCGCCTGGATGGTCACGTCGAGGGCGGTGGTCGGCTCGTCGGCGATGAGCAGGCTCGGCACGCACGAGACGCCCATGCCGATCATCACCCGCTGGGCCATGCCGCCGCTGAACTGGTGCGGATAGTCGCGTGCCCGGGCCCTCGGGGACGAGATCCCGACGCGGCCGAGCGTCTCGACCACGCGCTCCCGCAGCGTGCTGCGCCGCTCCGGCAGGTGCAGGGCCATCGCCTCCAGCATCTGCTCGCCCACCCGGAACACCGGGTTCAGCGAGGCGCTCGGATTCTGGAAGATCATCGCGATGTCCTTGCCCCGGATCCGGGACAGCGCGGCCTCGTCGAGCGTCAGGAGATCGCGCCCCCCGAACCGCACCTCCCCGGTGACGCGCCCGGGAGGCCGGCGAATCAAGCCCAGGACCGCCTCCGAGGTGAGCGACTTGCCCGCCCCCGATTCGCCCACGAGCCCGACGATCTCCCCGCGGCGGATCTGGAAGCCGACGTCGTCCACCGCGCGCAGCGGCCCGTCCTCCGAGTCGAACTCGACGGTGAGCCCGCGGACATCCAAAACGATCTGGGGGGGAGCGTCGGCCGCCGCTCCTCCCCCAGGCCCCCCCACCGGCTCGGAGGAGCGCCTCGGTCTCATCTGCGCATCCGCGGGTCGAGCGTGTCGCGCAACCCATCGCCCAGGAGGTTCAACGCGACGATGGCCAGCATGAGGGCGATGCCCGGGAACGTGGAGATGTGCGGGGCCATGACGATGAAGGTCTGCCCCTCCGCGATCATGCGGCCCCACGCCGGCGTGGGCGGCGGCGGGCCCAGCCCCAGGAAGGACAGGCCCGCCTCGGTGATGATCGCGCCCGAGACGCGCAGCGCCCCCTGCACGATGATCGGCGCCATCACGTTGGGCAGCACGTGCTGGAAGATGATGGCGAGGCTGCCCACGCCGGCCAGCCGGGCCGCTTCGATGTAGGGCTCCTCCTTCACCGCGAGCACGTCGCCGCGCGTGACCCGCGCGAACGGGGCGATGAAGCCGACCGCCACCGCGATGATCACGTTGCGCACGCCGAAGCCCATCACCGCCATCATCGCGATGGCCAGGATGATGATCGGGAAGGCGAAGAGCCCGTCCATCACCCGCATGATCACCACGTCGATCCAGCCGCCGTAGTAGCCGGAGATCAGCCCGAGCGTCACCCCGATCACCATGGCCAGCAGCACCGCGACGATGCCGACGATGAGGGCCACCCGCGAGCCGTAGATGATGCGGCTCCAGATGTCGCGCCCGAAGCTGTCGGTGCCCGCCCAGTGAGCGGACGACGGCCCCTCCATCGGCTGGCCCACCCCCTGCGCGATCGGATCGTAGGGCGCCAGCACCGGGGCCAGCACCGCCATCGCGACGATGGCGACGAACACCGCGAGCCCGAACAGCGCGCCCGGGTTCCGCGCGAACCGGCGCCACCAGCGACCGAGGCTCGTCCGGGACGTGCCCGCCGGCGTGGCCGCGGGGCCTGGCCGGCCCACCTCTTCCGGATCGAAGCGACGGCCGTCGGCCTCGAGCGGCTGCGCCACTAGGCCACCCGGATCCTCGGGTTCAAAAACGCGTAGGCCAGGTCGACCACCAGATTCACCACCACCACCGCGAAGACGCCGACCAGGATGGTGCCCTGCACCACCGAGTAGTCGCGGTTCAGGATGGCGTTGACCGAGAGCCGGCCCATGCCCGGGATCGCGAACACGGTCTCGGTCAGCACCGCGCCGCCCAGGAGGGCCCCGAACTGCAGCCCGATCACCGTCACCACCGGGATCAGGGCGTTGGCCAGCGCGTGCTTGTAGACGAGCGCGGCCCGGCGCACGCCGCGAGCCCGCGCCGCCTTGACGTAGTCCTGATCGAGCACCTCGAGCAGGCTCGAGCGGATGATGCGCGCCACCAGGCCCGAGAAGAACGTGCCCAGGGTCACCGCGGGCAGGACGAGGCGCCAGAGGCCCTGCGACAGGTTCGTCCACGGCGGCACGTAGCCCATCGCGGGGAACCAGCCGAGGTAGACGCTGAAGATCCAGATCAGGATGATGCCCTTCCAGAAGGATGGCATCGAGTAGACGAAGATCGCGAAGCCCATCGAGCCCCAGTCCCACAGCGAGTCCTTCCGCATCGCGGCGACGATGCCCGACGGCACCGCGATCAGGATGCCGACGATCACGCTGGCCAGCACCAGGACCAGCGTCGGGACGAACGCCTCGAGGACCAGGCGGCTGACCCGCTCGTGATTCAGGTACGAGTCACCCAGATCGCCCCGCAGGACCTGGCCGAGCCAGATGAAATACTGCGTGACGATGGAACGGTCGAAGCCGAGCTCGCCGCGCAGGCGGTCGTACGCTTCCTGGGTGAAGTCGTCGCCAAGGCGCATCAGGACCGGATCGCCGGGGATCATCCGCATGAGGGCGAAGATGATCACCGAGACCGTGAAGAGCACGGCCAGCGTCTGTCCGATGCGCGAGAGCACGAATCGAACCATGTGGTGTCTCCGGCCGATGCGACCGAGCTCGAACGAGGACGGTCAGGCGACTTCCTCGGACCGCGGGAACCCGCGATTGGGGTCGGAGTATACTGCGCGGCCGACACCGCCGCAAGGCGCAGGCAGGCGCACATCGACTCAGCTCGGCGGTCTCCAGCTCGACGCCCCGTCGCCGCCGCCGAGATACATGCGACGCACCTCGGGATTCGCCAGGAGGTCCCGCCCGGCGCCTTCGAAGCGGTTCCGCCCCAGCTCGAGCACGTAGCCCCGGTCGGAGATCTCCAGCGCCCAGGCCGCGTTCTGCTCCACCAGCATCGTGGTGAGGCCGCCGCGCGCCAGCTCGGCGATCTTGTCGAAGACCTCGTCCACCAGTCGAGGGCTCAGCCCCAGCGAGGGCTCGTCGAGCATCATCATCTTCGGCCGCATCATCAGGCCGCGGCCCATGGCCAGCATCTGCTGCTCGCCGCCGCTCATCGAGCCCGCGAGCTGGCGCCGCCGCTCGGCCAGCCGGGGGAACAGCGTGAACACGTAGTCCATCGCCTCGCGCACCTTGGCCGGATCACGCTCGAGGTACGCGCCCATCTCCAGATTCTCGCGGACCGTCATCTGGGTGAAGACGACGCGCCCCTGCGGCACGTAGGCGAGGCCGCGGCCCAGGATGCGGTCCGGAGGCAGCCCGACCACGCTCTGGCCGTCGAACACGACGTCGCCGCCCAGGAAGGTGATGAAGCCCATCACCGCCTTGAAGGTCGTCGACTTGCCAGCGCCGTTCGGGCCGATCACCGCCACCACCTCGCCGGCGTCGACGTGGAGCGAGACGCCGTGCAGGATCTGGATCGGCCCGTAGCCGGCCTGGACCGCCCGCAGCTCGAGGAGGGCCATCCCTAGCGGCGCCGCCGGCCGAAGTAGGCGTCCACCACCCGGTCGTTGCGCTGGATCTCCTCGGGCGGGCCCTCCGCGATCTTCACGCCCCCGTCCAGGACGAAGATGCGCTCGCAGTGCTTCATGATCACGTTCATGTCGTGCTCCACGATCAGGATCGTCTTGCCCTGCTCCTGGAGGCGATGGATGTGGTCGAGCAGCTGCTGGAGCAGGGTGCGGTTGATCCCGGCCGCCGGCTCGTCGAGCAGGATGAGGTCGGGGTCGGTCATGAGGGCCCGCGCGAACTCGAGCAGCTTTTGCTGCCCGTAGGAGAGGCGGCCGCCGTACTCGGCGCGCAGGCCCGACAGGTTGACGAACGCGATGAGCTCCTCGGCGCGTGCGCGGGCCACCCGGTCGGGCACCCGAAGGCCGGTGACCGAGAGCATGTTCTCCAGCACCGTCATCTCGCGAAAGATCCGCGTGATCTGAAAGGTCCGGGTGATGCCCCGGCGGAAGATCTCGTAGGGCCGCCGGCCCGCGATGTCCTCGCCCTGATAGATCACCTGCCCGGAGTCGGGGACGGCCAGCCCGGTCAGCAGGTTGAAGGTGGTGGTCTTGCCGGAGCCGTTGGGGCCGATGAGGCCGGAGATCCGCCCACGCGGCACCGCGAAGGAGCAGCCGTCCACCGCGCGCACCCCGCCGAACGCCTTCCGCAGATCGCGGACTTCTAAAATGGGGGGGAGCGGCGGCGCTCCTCCCCCATGCCCCCCCACCGCATCGTTCGTACCGGCGGAGGCGCATTCCGGCCTGGTCAATGGAGCATTCCCTTGTAGTCCATATGCGTGGTGGTGCGTTCCCGGTCCGGAGGCGTGGCGGCGTGTCCCGGTCCGGTCAATGGACCATTCCCTTGCGGGCCCAGCCCCGATCGATCGCGAAGCCGATCAGGCCACGCGGCATGAATCGCGCGATCACCACGATGAACAGCCCGTAGGCGATCAAGTGCGCGGTCGGGAAGTTCACCCACGTCAGCTCCTGGGCGGTGTAGAGCAGCACCGCGCCCACGATGGGGCCGATCACGGTGCCCTTGCCGCCGAGCATGGACATGAGCGCCATCGCGATCGTGATCTGGACCAGGAACACCGAGGGCGGATCGATGTAGAGCACCTTGTAGGCCTGGATGCCGCCCGCCACCGCCGGAAACACCGCGGACAGGGTGAACGCGGCCAGCTTGTAGGCGGTCGTGTTGATGCCCAGCGCCTGGGCGGCCAGCTCGTCCTCGCGGATCGCGTTCAGCCGGATGCCGAAGCGCGAGTGGCCGACCACGTAGGCCACCGCGATGGTCACCAGCATCAGCACCAGCATCGCGTAGTAGGTGGAGACCGAGTTCTCGGTGCTCGGAAAGCTGATGCCGAGCCCGCCGTGAGTGAGGCCGTCCCACACGGTGGCGATCACCCGCATGCCCTCCGCGGCGCCGAGCATCGCGATGGCGAAGTACGGCCCCTTCAGGCGCAGCACCGGGTAGCCGAGCGCGACCCCGACCGCGGCGGCGATGCCGGCCGCCACCAGCAGGGTGGGCAGCCAGTGCCAGCCGTGGTCGGCGACCAGGATGGCGCAGGTGTAGGAGCCGATCCCGTAGAAGATCACGTGGCCGAAGGAGGTGTAGCCGGTGAAGCCGCTGATGACGTTCCAGCTGAGGGCGAGCACGACGTACATCATCGTGAACATCGCGAAGGAGCGGAGGTAGACGGTCAGCGCCGGGGGCAGCAGGGCCAGGACCAGGCCGAGGGCGGCGAGCGCGACGAGGTTTCGGAGGTGCTCGGATCGTTTCACGGGGTCGGCTCAGGCCTCCTTCACGCCCATGAGCCCGCCGGGCCGGATCAGCAGCACGAAGATCAAGAGCGAGTAGGCGGCCAGCTCGGTCATCGCGGTGCCGTTGGGCACCAGCAGGGAGACGAGGCTCTCCAGCACCGCCAGCATGACCCCGCCGATCAGGGCGCCCACGTAGTGGCCCCGGCCGCCCAGGATGATGATGGTGAAGGCCTGCAGGGTGTAGAGCGTGCCCGTCTCCGGGTTGAAGCCGAACTGGATCGACACCAGCGCCCCTCCCGCCACCGCCAGCGCCGCGGACAGGCCGGTGGTGATGAGGTAGATGCGCGGCACCGAGATGCCGCAGATCATGGCCACCTCGGCGTTCAGCGCGGTGGCGCGGATGGCCTTGCCGAGGCGGCTCAGCTTGAGGAACAGGTAGACGCCGGCGGAGATGACCACCGCGATCGCGAAGCTGATCAGCTTGTTCTGGCCGACCGCGATCGTCCGGGTGAGCCGAACGCTGCCGGGCGCGTACGGGATGGTGCGGAAGTCGGTGGTGAAGATCAGCTCGGTCACGTAGACGATGGTGAGGCCCAGGCCGAAGGTGACGAGGAGCGCGGTCAGCTCGGGCTGCCCGACGACCGCCTGGAGCAGCAGCTTCTGTAGAACCATCCCGATCAGGAACGCGATGGGGAGGGTCAGGAGCAGGGAGAGCAGCGGATCGAGCCCGAGGTGGAAGAAGATGACCCAGGTGAGGTAGGCCCCCATCATGACCAGCTCACCGTGGGCCGCGTTGATGATGCGCATCACGCCGAAGATGAGGGTGAGGCCGACCGCGAACATCGCGTACACGCCGCCCTGCAGGATGCCGGACAGGACGACGGTGACCAGGTACCCGAGCCAGATCGCGTTGGCGTGGACGGATCCGTGCCAGAGCCCGATGGCGAAGGGCAGGGCGTAGGCGCAGGCCAGGAACGCGGCCAGCCAGTAGAGGCTCCGGACGTCGCTCCGCTCCATCCGTCACCTCTCGCCGGCCGCGTCCCGGTCGGCTAGTAGTCGAAGGGGGCCCCTTCTGAAGTCCTGGAGGGGGCCCCCTCCGAGCCTCCGCCAGAGCAGGGTGGTGCGGGGGAAGCCCGCGCTCGAACGGAGGTTGACCAGACGCGCTCCTAGCGCTTGCTCCACTCCGGCATCGGCAGCTCCGCCTTGGCCTCCGCCCATTTCTCGGGCCACACCACGCGGCGCTTCCCCTTGAGGATCTGGAAGGTGAGGCCCTCGTGACCGTTCATGCCCCGGGCGTCGACCTTGTAGCGGCCGAAGACGGTGACGACCTCGAGGGTGGCCAGGGCCTCGCGGATCTTCTCGCTGTCGAAGCCGCCCGCCTTCTTGATGGCCGCCTCGGTGACCTGCATGGCTCCGTAGGTGCTGCCCGCGTGGTAGTTCGGCTTCTCCCCGAAGCGCTTCTCGTAGGCGTCGATGTACTGCTTCATCCCGGGGTGCTTGAGGACGTCGGGCAGCGGCTCCCACTGGCTGAAGCCCAGCACGTACTCGGCGCTGTTGCCGAGCTGCTCCGCGAAGTTGGGCAGGCTCGGTCCCACCGTGCTGGAGTACATCTTGAAGTCGATGCCCAGCTCGCGCATCTGCCGGAGCTGCGCGCTCGAGTCCGCGAAGTAGCTATTGGAGATGACCGCCTCCGCGCCGGACGCCTTGATCTTCTGGAGGAGCGCGGTGAAGTCGGTCTGCTTGGGCGGGTAATTCTCGTCGAGGACGACCTCGATGCCGAGCTTCTTGGCCCACTCCTTGGCGCCCTTGCCGGCCGTCCGCGGGAAGAGGCTGTCCTGGCCGATGACCGCGAGCCGCTTCACGCCGATCTGCTTGGCCAGGTGGACCGCCCCCTTCTGGTAGTCCTCCGCGACGGCGACGATGTCGAAGATGTACTTGCGGCCTTTCTCCCAGATCGAGCTCGAGGACGCCCCGTAGGCCACGAACGGCATCTTGTAGCGCTCGGTGACGTTGGCCACCGCCTCGGTGATGCCGCTCGAGTAGGGGCCGAGCAGCACGTCCACCTTGTCCTCGGTGATGAGCTTCTCGTAGAGCTTGATGGCGGTCTGCACGTCCGACTTGTCGTCGAGCAGCTCCAGCGTGACCTTGTGGCCGAGGAGCCCGCCGCGGGCGTTGACCTCGTCGACCCAGAGCTTGATCGAGTTGACCTGCCGGCCGGCCGGCTCCGCGTACTGGCCAGTCTGGGAGATGGCCCCGCCGATGAGCACCTCGTTGTTCGGCCGGTGATGCGCTCGAGCGGGACTGCCGAGCGCCACGACTGCCACGACGGCTGCCGCGATGATTCGGATGGCCTGTATCCTCATATACTCCTCCCTCGACGAAAAGGGATAGCTGCGGGACAGACTCGGTCTCGACGACCGAGATGTCACACCCTGGAGCGCAGAGACGAAACGAGCGAAGGAAGCGGCCGAGCCCATACTCCCGTGAGACCCCGGTCCACGTCAAGTGGCTGATGGGACGGCCCCGGCGGCGCGGCGAGGGGCCCCTCGAGTGGACGAGGGCACTCTGGGCGCCAAGGAGGGCGCCTGGCCGGAGGTGCGCGAGCTGCCGTAACCCGCGCGGGACGGCCCCCGACCTTGGCCCGGGGGCCGTCGGCTCGGCGCGGCGGCGGACCCCTCAGATGAGGGGATTGAGCGACTTCTGCATGAGCGTGCGCTGATCGATCGTGAAGACGTCGGCCAGCCAGTCGGCCATGAGCTCCTGCCCGATGGTCGGATTGTCGTGCTGGCAGTGGTCGGCGCCGGTCTCCTCCGGCATCACGAAGCGTAGCGTGGCGTTCACGCCCTTGGCCTTCGCGTACTCGTACGTCCGGTTGGCTTGGCTCATGCCGAGCACGTCGTAGCCGCCGTGTACGATCAGGTAGGGGCAGTGCATGCCCTCGAGAACGCCGTCCAGCGAGAAGGCCCGGGCCCGCTCGATCGTCTCGTTCATGGAGGGGCAGCCGAAGACGAACTTGATCCACGGCGCCAGGGGATGGCTGTCGTCGTGCCGTTTGAAGGCCTCGTAGATCGACCAGAGCGCCCCGTGCGAGATGCACGCGGCCAGCCGCGGCTCCCGGGACCCCGCGCGGGCGGCGTAGTAGCCTCCGAGGCTCGAGCCGCACACCGCGATACGCGCGGGGTCGACGTCCTTGCGGGTCAGCAGATAGTCGATGCACTTGCCGATCGGCACCTCGTAGTCGGGGCGTGTGCGGACCTTGTGGCGGCGCAGCGTGCCGCCCTGGCCGGGGCCGTCGATCATCAGCACGGAGATGCCTCGCTGGAGCGCCCCGTGAGCCTGCATGAACCACATCTCGTCCTTGATGGAGTCGAGTCCGCCCATCGAGATCAGACAAGGCTGACGCTCGATCGCGAAGGGGGCCCGCACGAAGTAGGCGTAGAGGGTCTTCCCCTCCAGGTATGGGATCTCGAGGACTTCGCCGGGGGGATGCAGGTAGCGCAGGAAGCCGTGGCTGCACCGCTCCATCTTGGTGAACGTCGCCAGTCGCCGCGGGTCCTCCGGATCGAGATAGAACTCGGCCTGACGGTAGTAGTCGGCGGCGCGCAGGAAGCAGTTCATGGCGGTGCGGACGTGGCCCTTGCCCTCCTCCTTCACGCCCCGGTCGTAGTTGGCGTCGCCGATCACCATCCATTCGCGGTGCCACGACTCGTAGTCGCCCGGGATCATGCGCGAGGCGGCCAGAAAGCATTCACTGACGGTACCGCCGCCCTCCTGAGTCTCGCCGAGGCCGCGACGGAACTGGTAGGCGAGCCAGGGGTGCTCGGGCCAGTGGTGCCAGCCGTACGGCTCGTAGTGAGCCTGCTTGTTGTCGGTCACCTTGGCGATCAGGTTGTCTTCGGTCAGCGTTCGGTCGTTATGGCCGGCCATGCGTGGTCCTCCGGAGTCGGATCGTCCGGTTCGGTCTCCTGTCCCAGCCCTTGTTCGTCGTCCACGAGCGCTCGGTCTGCTCGCAACGCCACGAGTCGGCGACGGCCACGCGTCGCACAGTTGCGAGGCCTTCGAATCGGTGTGATAGTAGCGCATCACGCGACCCGCAGCATGGAGTGTCGGCGCAACGGCATTGCCGCCCCGTCATGGTCAGACGACTGGAGGTCCCCATGAAAGCCCTGGTTGGCTCACTCGTGCTGGCCCTGCTGACGGCGGTCCCGGTCGCCGCCCACGACAACCACGTGGTGAAGTTGCTCGCCGGCTCACCCGGCTACGACCACATCCAGCCGTTCATGGCGGAGCGCATGGGGTTCTGGGACAAGTACGGCGTGAAGGTCGACTTCATCGGCGGCAACTATGTGCGCGCCAACAACATGGTCTCGGTGGGTGACTTCGACGTCGCCTACAACCAGTACGCGAATGCGATTCGATACCACGTCGCCGGAATTCACCAGGTTATCGTGGGCGCGTCCTCGGCCAACTGTGCCCTGATCATCGCCAACAAGGACGTCAAGTCCTGGGCCGACCTCAAGGGCAAGCGGCTCGGCATGGTCACGAAGTTCGACGTGCAGTGGCTGACCATGACGCATCACATCCTGCCGCGCTTCGGGTTGAGCGAGAAGGACGTCCAGCTGGCCCTGGTCCCGGTGCCGGAGGTGGCGAGCGCCATCATCACCGGCGACGTCGCGGCGGCCTTCCCCTTCGAGCCCTACGGCACCAACGCACTGAGCAAAGGCGCCAAGCTGCTGCTCGACGCGAAGGACATGATCGACAAGTCGAAGATCGGCTCCGACATGCTCCGCAACGGTCTCACCATGAATGCCAAGTTCGTCAAGGACCATCCCGACCTCGCCCGGAAGATCGTGTGGGCCCACATGGACGCGGTCGAGGTCATGCGCAAGGACAAGAACACCGGCATCGAAGTGCTGAAGCACTACAACCCGAAGATGGACCCGCAGCTCATCGCCGACTCCTACGACCGGTGCGGGTGGCAATACCAGACGGTGCCGAAGGTCTGGATCGATTCGCTCGTGCAGTGGATGGTCGAGGACAAGATCATCCCGAAGGCGGTCTCCTACGAGGAGGTCACCAACTTCTCGTTCCAGCAGGGATATCCCGGCTACCCCGGGTGGGAGAAGATGAAGAAGTAGCGCCATGGTGGAGATCCAGACCCTGTCCAAGCGCTACCAGGTGGACGAGGGTGAGATCGTGGCCCTGGCCGCGACCAGCCTGACCATCGGCGAGGGGGAGTTCGTGTGCCTGCTCGGCCCCTCCGGGTGCGGCAAGTCGACGCTGCTCAAGATCGTCGCTGGTCTCATCCCGGCCAGCGGGGGATCTGTCCTCATCAACGGACACCCGGTCGCCGGCCCTGGCCCCGACCGGGCGGTGGTCTTCCAAGACTACGCGCTGTTTCCGTGGATGACGGTCAACGACAACGTCGAGTTCGGCCTCGCCGCTCGCGGGGTGGACGCAACCCGACGCCATCAGGTCTCGGGGGAGCTGCTCCGCGTAGTGGGGCTGGGCGATTTCGCCGCGAAGTACCCGCATCACCTCTCGGGTGGCATGAAACAGCGGGTATCGATCGCGCGCGCCCTGGCGGTCGATCCGGTCCTGCTGCTCATGGACGAGCCCTTCGGGGCACTGGACGCCCAGACCCGCTACGTGATGCAGCAGGAGCTCCTCCGCATCTGGCGGGGCTACCGGAAGACCGTTCTGTTCGTGACGCATTCGATCGAGGAGGCGCTGTACCTCGGGGATCGAGTGCTGATCATGACGGCCCGCCCCGGGCGCATCAAGGCGGATCTCCGCGTGTCCCAGCCGCGTCCCCGCGACGTCGCGGGGGACGAGTTCACCCGGCTCCGCAAGCAGACTTTGGATCTGCTGTCCGAAGAGATCGCCAGGTCGATGGAGCAGGACTCGGCCCGAGCGGTGACCTCGTGAGCGGCACCACCATCGAGCGGGCGGGCGCGGCATCCATTGCCCGCACGCCACGACGTCGCGTCTCGCGCGACACGTTGCTGGGGGCGGGGACCCTGATCGGCTTCCTGCTGGTCTGGAAGGTGGTCCACTGGCTCGGGTTGTTCCCGCCGTGGGCGTTTCCATCGCCGGAGCAGGTGGTGGGTGCCTTCGTGGATCTGACCCGGAGCGGCCAGCTCCCGGCGAATACCTGGGCGAGCCTGCTGCGCCAGATCGTGGGTGTCTTCCTGGCGGCGGCGGTCGGGATCCCCGCCGGATTGCTCCTCGGCGCCTCGCGGACGGCCCGGGCTGCGCTGCTCCCGCTGTGCCGGCTGATCTATCCGATCCCCGGGATCGCCTGGATTCCTCTGGCCATCCTCTGGTTCGGCATCGGCTTCAAGTCGACCGTGTTCGTCATCTTCTTCACCGGGCTCTGGCCGATCCTGTTCAACACGATGGCCGGGGTCAGCACTCTGGAAGGGCAGTACACCGACGTCGCTCGCGTGTACCTGGCCCCGCGCCTCTTCTACGTTCGCAAGATCCTCATTCCCGGCTCGCTGCCCTTCATCATCACCGGCGTGCGTCTGACCTACGGGGTGGGCTGGCGCGTCATCGTGGGGGCCGAAATGATCTCCTCGATCACCGGCCTCGGCTTCATGATCGACGATGCGCGCTGGCAGCTCCGGCCTGATGTCATGGTGGCCGGGATGATCACGATCGCCATGATCGGATGGTTCATGGAGAACTGGGCCTTCGACTGGCTCGAGCGGGTGACGATCGAGCGGTGGGGGATGAAGACGGCACCGCGATGATTCGGCTGGATCCCCGTACGACCGCTCTGGTGGCCATCGACATGCACCGCGGGCATCTCGATCCCGCGGTGGCGACGTTGCCGCTGCCCGCCGAACGGTGCGGTCCCGTGATCAAGCGCGCCGCGGCGCTGTTCGAGGCGCTCCGGGCGCGCGGCATCCCGATCATCCACGTGGTGACCGAGTACCGCGACGCCTCCGAGATCGCCGCCAACCCGTTCTGGAAGGCGGCTCACGACGATGAGGCCAAGGCGCGGAAGGGAATCCTCCGCCACAACCTCGCGGGCAGCCCGGGCACCGAGATCATCCCCGAGCTGCACGATCCGGGGGACCTGGTCGTTCGCGACAAGAAGCGCTACAGCTCGTTTCATGCCACCGGCCTCGAGTTCGTCCTCCGGCGGCTCGGCGCGACGACGCTGATCCTGGCCGGCATCAACACCACCTCCTGCGTTCTCTGCGCCGGCTTCGAGGCCACGAATCTCGACTTCCGCGTGGTCATCGCGTCCGAGGCGGTCGACTCCATGGACGGTGACGAGATGCACCGCTTCGCGCTCAGATTGCTGGCGGCCACCGTCGGTTGGCCACTCACGAACGACGAGATTCTCACCGCGCTCTCCGCCTGACCGCTACCTTTTTTCGTACTCCCAAGGTCCCACGAAGGGTCGTCCAAGGTCCGATAGAGGCCTGCGCAGTCGGTGTCTAGAGTGGCGTTGCCCGAGTCTCACCGCCGGCGGGGAGGAATGCCGGCGCAGAAAGGACGACGCCATGGCCGCGGATCTGGTCGACATGCTGCAGACCGCTCTGAACGAGACCTTCACCCCTGGCGTGGCCAAGCACCTCGGAGAGCCGGAGGCAACCACGCGAGCCGGAGTGAGCGCCGCGGTTCCGGCGCTGCTGACCGGGCTCCTCCGCCACGCGTCCACGCCCTCCGGCGCCCCCGAGCTCCAACGCCTCGTCACCGATCCCGCGCTCGATGCCGACCTGACGCGCCACATCGCGGCCTGGCTCGACGACGGTCCCAGGACGGCGAGCCTTCTGTCCCAGGGCAGTGCCCTCTTGAGCTGGCTGTTCGGCGGGCGCACGGGCAGCGTGGCCGAGGCCGTCGGTGCGGCTTCGGGGATGGCGATCTCCTCCGCGAGCACGCTGCTGAGCCTGTCCGCGCCCGCGGTCCTCGCCCTGCTCAAGCGCTATCTGTCCCAGAATCGGATCGGCCCTGATCGGCTCGCCGGCCTGCTCGCCGGGCAGCGCGACACTCTCCGAGCGTACGTGGACGAGCGCCTGAGCAGTGCGCTCGGCTTTGCCAGCCCGGCGGCGCTGCTCTTCGGCCCGGGCTCCGTCGTGAGCGGCCGGGCGGCCGCCGTCGCCGACGCCTCCGCCGCCCCGATCGCGCGCCGGTCCTGGCTCTGGGGGACGCTGGCGCTGGTCGCCATGGCGCTCATCGCGTTCTTCAGCTACTGGACCGCGCCGGTCGAGCAGACGGTCCAGACCGCCCAGAACCTGGTCTCGACCGTCGGCAGCGCGGTCAAGTCGCTCGATCTGCCGGGCGGGATGAAGCTCAACGTGACCGCGGGCGGGTTCGTCGACACGCTCACCACGTTCCTCAACAGCAAGGACGTGACGCTCAATCGCAGCTTCACCTTCGACGAGCTGCAGTTCGATCCGGGCTCGGCGAACCTTTCGCCGGTGTCCAACACGCAGCTCCAGCAATTGGCCGCAGTGCTCCGCGCCTATCGCACCGTGCTGATCAGCGTGGCTGGCCACACCGACAATACCGGCGATCCGATCGAGAACCAGCGCCTGTCCGCCGAGCGGGCGGCCGCGGTCAAGGAGGCGCTGGTGGGGCAGGGCGTCCCGGCGGCCCGGGTGACGGACGAGGGCTACGGCGCCGACCGGCCGATCGCCTCGAACGAGACCGAGGTGGGGCGGGCCCGCAATCGCCGGGTCGAGCTCGTCGTGCTGAAGCGCTGACCGTCGCCCTGGGGTGGCGCGGCCGGATCCGATCGCATAGAATGCGCCCGCATCGCCGAAAGGGGGCGCGGGCGTGCCGAGGATCAACGAGGCGTTCCTGAATCTGCGCGCGAGCTATCTGTTCGCCGAGGTCAAGAAGCGGACCCAGGCGTACCGCGCGGCGCACCCCGACGTGCGCCTGATCGACCTCGGCATCGGCGACGTCACTCTGCCGCTGCCGCCGGTGGTGGTGGAGGCGCTGCACGAGGCCACCCGCGAACAGGCGCGCGCCGAGACCCTGCGCGGCTACGGGCCCTACGTGGGCTACGAGTTCCTGCGCGCCGCGATCGCGGAGCACGACTTCGGCAGCCGCGGTGTCACGCTCGGCGCCGACGAGATCTTCGTCAGCGACGGCGGCAAGAGCGACGCCGCGAACATCCAGGAGCTGTTCGCGCATGATGCGGTGGTGGCCCTGATGGACCCGGCCTACCCGGTCTACGCCGACGCCAACGTGATCGCGGGCCGCTCCGGCCCCGCCGACGCGAGCGGCCGCTACCCCGGCTTCGTCTACCTGCCGTGCACCGCCGAGAACGACTTCCAGCCCGTGCTGCCCGACCGGCGCGTGGACCTGATCTACCTCTGCTATCCCAACAACCCCACCGGCGCGGTGATGACCCGTGCGATGCTGCGGCGCTGGGTGGACTATGCGCGCGAGCACGAGGCGGTGATCGTCTACGACGCCGCCTACGAGGCCTACATCCGCGATCCCGACGTCCCACGGTCGATCTACGAGATCGAGGGCGCGCGCGAGGTGGCCATCGAGTCGCGCAGCTTCAGCAAGAGCGCCGGCTTCACCGGCCTGCGCATGGCCTACACGGTGGTGCCGCGCGAGGCGCAGGGCCGCACCGCGGCCGGCGCGGCGGTGAGCCTGAACCAGCTGTGGCTTCGGCGCGCCTCGACCAAGTCGAACGGGCCACCCTACATCGTCCAGCGCGCGGCCGCCGCGGTCTACACGCCGGAGGGGCAGAAGCAGGTGCGCGGCCTGGTCGATCAGTACATGGACAACGCGCGCACGCTGCGCGAGGGGCTCGAGCGGGCCGGGCTCACCGTCTACGGCGGCCGCAACGCGCCCTACATCTGGGTGCGCACCCCCGCCGGCCGATCCTCGTGGGACTTCTTCGACCGGCTCCTGGCCGAAGCGCAGGTCGTGGGCGTGCCCGGCGCAGGCTTCGGCCCGAGCGGCGAGGGCTACTTCCGCGTCACCGCCTTCGGCTCCCACGCCGACAGCGTCGAGGCGGTCGACCGCATCGCGACGCGCCTGCGCAGCTAGCCGCTCCGCGTGCCGGCTGCTATCATCCCGGCCGTGATCAAGGTCGTGACCTGCATCAAGCGCAAGGCCGCGATGCCGGTGGAGGAGTTCCAGGCCTACTGGCGTGCGCGCCACCCCGCGGTGGTGGTGCGCCTGCCGGGCCTCCGACGCTACGTCCAGTCGCACACGCGCCTGGCCGGCTACCGCCGGGGCGAGCCGCTCTACGACGGCATCGCCGAGGTCTGGTTCGAGGACGGC
>Ga0081455_10000259_pt1 | contig 67173 bp, 68 predicted proteins | sample TabmetS3T2R1_FD_70207 | JGI IMG/M metagenome (GOLD analysis project Ga0081455, IMG submission 70207) | Tabebuia heterophylla rhizosphere microbial communities from the University of Puerto Rico - S3T2R1 | ecosystem: Host-associated > Plants > Roots > Rhizosphere ...
AAGCCTTTATAAACGTTTGAAAAGACTAGATTCGCCTGGAATTCCCTGCAGGCGCGTGAGTATTCAGCAGATCATCTTTTCTATGATGGCTTGATGAAAGTCTCTTACAGATCAGAGAGGCAAAAGCGCCAGCACCTATGCCGTTATCGATATTCATGACTGCCAGCCCAAATGTACACGTCTGCAACATTGATGTCAATGCGCCGATACCACCAGATCCCATGCCGTAGCCGATTGATGTGGGTACCCCTATGACGGGAACATTTACCAAAGAAGATACAACTGACGGAAGAGCCCCCTCCATTCCAGCAACCACGACGACAGCTTCGACGTTTTTTTCCATCAAGCCCTTCAGAGCTGGAAGCAATCTGTGCATTCCTGCTATCCCTACATCATAATACGTATTACTAGCGCAACCCATAGCTTTACCCATCATTCTTGCCTCCTCAGCTATGGGAATATCCGATGTCCCCGCACAAATGATCCCAATCTGAGGAATACTCTGATTGAACTGGAGTTCGTGAACCGATACCAAAATGGTCGACCCACGCGCTGCTGTCTCAACTGTATAGCCTTCCAGTTTCAACCGAGCTGAGAGTCTTATAGAGACCTCCTTCGATGCCTTGCTAATGAGAGCTAAGCCTGTTTTCTCCAACGTCTTGAGGGTAATTTCATAGAGATCATTGTATCGTTTATCTAAGGCAAGAATAACCTCCGGACAACCCTTTCTTGTCTCCCTTTGTACGTCAAGACGTGCTATGTTCTCGCCTATGTATCCGATGTTCTCTATCGAAATTTTTCTTCGAATTTCGTTAATCCCAATCTCGCCATTTGAGTATTTCTTCAGCAAGTGGTCCAGATCCATTCGTAAGCAATGAACCTCTCGATGATAAAAGCATTACATGTGAAGCTCGGTAATTGCAGTTTTAACGCTTGCTACCCCTTTATCAAATAGCTCTTTCTCCGAACTGTCGAGATTTAATTCAACTATTTTCTCGATGCCGTTTATACCAAGTACGGCAGGAACCCCAAGACAAACATTTGAAGCACCGTATTCTCCTTCCAATAGAGCAGACACGGGTATCAGATTTTTTCTATCTCTTACAATAGCTTCAATCATAGCAGCGATCGCATTGCCCGGAGCGTGAATTGTTGCACCTTTTTGCGATATAACTTCTGCAGCGATCTTCCTAGTAGATTCCAAGGTGGTCACCACTTGCTCAGGTGACAAGAACGTGGTTAGCGGAATTCCCGATATCGAAGAAAATCTTGCAAGAGGCAGCATATTCTCGCCATGCTCTCCGATCACCATCGCGCTAATAGAACCTCTTGAAAATCCAGTGGTCTCGTGAATAGAGCTTTTGAACCTCGAAAGATCAAGCATGTTACCCATTCCCATAACCCTTTTTTTGTCTGATCCAAGCATTTTTAGGGTCAAATAGGTCATCGGGTCAACAGGATTTGTGACTACGATTACAATAGCTCGACTCGCCAGCGATCGTATTTTGGTAGCAACATCTTTGATGATATTTGCGTTCGTAGTCAGCAGGTCCATTCGGGTCATTCCTGGCTTCCTTCCCACCCCAGCGACCAATACGATGATGTCAGAGCCTTTCAAATCCTCGTACTCGTTTGAACCTCTTACTTTACAATCGATGCCAAGTTCAGACAATTGATGATTGATATCTAAAGCCTCCCCTTGGGGAAGTCCCTTAACGATATCCAATAAAAGAACATCGCCCAGCTTTCGAAGACAAGTGTTCAGTGCCGCAGAAGCTCCGACTTTGCCCGACCCGACAACGGTGATATTCATATAATGTTCAAAAATACGCCCCACGTCGCTTATAAAAGTCTTTTAATTCGGTCTCCGATCATCGACATGACTACAAATTAAATATGTAATTGCCTTAATTATTTGAGGTAGTCATTGCCAGGGATTGCAGTCATCGATTCACAAATTTCAGGTATTTCGGGTGATATGTTTCTTTCATCACTAATTGATGCAGGGGCGGACCAGAGGCGAGTCCTTGACTCAATCTATGCTTGTGAAGGGTTCTTGGAAGGGGTCAGAATCATAGAGGCGAATTTTGAAAAGGTCACGTCTAAGGGGATCAATGCAACCCGATTCGTTCTTAAATCCAAAGATAGTAAGACTTCTAGAAAAGGGGGTGAGCTTATTTCTGCGGCATCTCGCTGCTGTAGACAACTAGATTTAAATCACCAAGCTAGGTCGTACGTACAGAATTCTATGCAGACTTTGGTTGAGGCTGAATCTAAAATTCACGGTCAAAGTATCAAGACTGTTCACCTCCACGAAACATCGAGTATCGACACACTGGTCGATTTAGTAGGATCAGGGATAGCAGCCGAAAATCTTGATCTTTTCTCTTCGAATGTCTACTCTACACCTATTGCAACTGGGAGCGGACTCACACATTTTTCTCATGGAATTGTCCAGAACCCGACCAATGCGGTATTGCAGATCTTTCTGGGCAGACCCTTTATCCTTACAGCTGGGTATTCTGATATTGAAACAACTACTCCAACAGGTGCCTCTCTACTTGTTAATCTTTGTGTTGGAAGTGTAAATAGATACCCAGATATCCAACCAGAAAGAATCGGATTCGGCGCAGGCTCGAAAGATCTTGGACAAATTGCAAACGTGACGAGATTTGTAATGGGAAGTTCCCATTCATCATCTAAGTATGGAAATGATACCGTAACTGTGCTGGAAACACATGTTGACGATACCACAGGAGAGCACTTGGGAACCTTAATTGAATATTTAAGTAAAAGCGGGATAAAGGACGTAACTGTTATACCTGGCCTAACAAAGAAGAACAGGCCGAACTATACAATAAAAATCATAACTGATTACAGCCGAGTAGATTCTACTTTAGATTTTCTCTTTGCAGAGATTGGTACTTTGGGTGTGCGAATACAAGAAATGAACAGAATTGTATTAGATAGAGATGCAACAACCATGAAATGCAAAATATTAAACGACGAATTTATCGTGCGCGTTAAGGTTTCCAAAGATAATACCGGACAAATTGTAAATGCCAAACCGGAATTTGATGATATTAGGAAAATTTCGAAATCACTAAGAATACCTTTAAGAGTGGCAAATCAAATAGCTCTATCTGAGATACAAACTAGGTTTGGAAATAAATTCTATACGCGGGCTTGACGGGACAGGTCAAAAATACGATCTATTGCTCAGATGGTTCGACGCGATCAATGGCAATGTAGTTGTTGCTCTTTCTGGCGGAGTGGATAGTGCAGTTGTCGCATTAGCTGCCCATATGCAATTAGGCCAGAAAGCTATGGCGGTGACAGCAAATTGTGCTACCACCTCGGAGGAGGAACTAAAGAGTGCTATGTTTGTAGCCACGGAACTTGGAATTAGACATGAAATAGTAGAGTACAATGTACTAATGAATCAAGATTTCACAAGAAACGATAGTGCTCGATGCTATCACTGTCGAAAGGACTTAGCATTGCATCTTGTTTCCAAAGGAAAAGAATTTGGAACCAAAAATATTGTCGATGGAACCCACGTAGATGATTTAGGAGATCATAGACCCGGGATTATAGCGTTGCAGGAGGCGGGTGTAAGACATCCTCTGCTTGAAGTTGGCCTAAATAAGTCAGATGTTCGAAATATCGCACAACACTTCAAACTTTCTGTGTCTGACAAACCGGCAAATTCTTGTTTAGCCTCTAGAATCCCGCACGGGAATGAAATAACGCGTTCGTTGATCTCTAGGATTGAAAAGGCCGAAATCATAATTAAGTCGATCTTTGGCATAAAACAAGTCAGAGTAAGAGATCATGATGGGCTTGCAAGGATTGAGGTGGGAAATGATGAATTACATATGTTGTTTGACGTTATAAAGCTAGGTAAAGCCGACCAAATGATCAGAGAACTAGGTTTTAGTTACGTTTCGGTAGACATGAAAGGGTATAGACAAGGAAGCTTAGTTATAGTGAAATAGGACAATAAATAAGATGAACTTGACAATGGATCAACATGACTTGATCTATTTCGACAACGCGGCTACTACTCCTGTTCTTTCCGAAGTGATCCAAGAAATGATCCCTTATCTTGGAAATAATTATGGAAATCCATCCTCACAGCATTCCTTTGGCTTCAGCACCTCAAGAGCAATCGAGAAGGCCCGGAGACATGTAGCCTGCCTTGTAGGGAGCAGTCCTAATGAGATAACGTTCACATCCGGTGGAACAGAGGCAAATAATCTAGCCATTAAAGGCACTGTATCCAGACTGGGTATCAACCATGAAAACAAGAACACTGTTCTTATTTCAAGTAGCATAGAGCACGACTCAGTACTTCAACCCTTCAATTCCCTAAAAGCTCAAGGATTTAATGTCAAATTTGTCGAAGTGAACAAGGATGGAATTATAAAGAATGAATCCTTACTTGAATTATTAAAGAAAGAGAAGATCATATTCGTTAGTATCATGTTAGCTAATAATGAAGTGGGGACCATTCAGCCAATTAGAGAATTAGCAAAAATTACCCATGAAAATTCCAACGCCCTATTCCATTGTGATGCTGTCCAAGCACTGGGGAAAATTCCAATAGATGTGAAGCATCTTGACGTGGATTTGCTATCGATATCCTCCCACAAGATATACGGACCGAAAGGGGTAGGAGCTTTATATGCTCGCGACCGGGACCAATTGATCCCATTGATCGACGGCGGGGGTCAAGAAATGTCCTTGAGATCAGGCACTGAAAACGTATATGGCATAGTAGGCTTTGGCGAGGCCAGTCGGATCGCATCAGCTAACTTGCATGAAAATTGGAGGCACGCTAAGGAGCTGAGAGACTATTTTATTGATCGAGTATTATCTACAATCCCCAGATGCCATGTCAACGGCTCAATGAATCAAAGACTACCCAATAACGCTCATTTTAGCTTTCCTGGAGTTAAGGGAGAAGATATCATAATAAAACTCAACGAGTCCGGGATTGCAGCATCTACAGGGGCGGCATGCTCTTCCAGTAAAGCTAAGCCTTCTCATGTGCTCAAGGCAATGGGACTATCGCTATTGGAAATTGAAGGCTCTCTTAGGTTTACTCTTGGTCTTCAGAACACAATGTCTGAGGTAAATAGGGTAGTTTTGGCTTTGGGAGAGATAATTATGGAGCTTCGCAGGCATTCCGGCTTTCTAAATAACTGAAATTCCGAAATTAATTTATTGTCCCAAAGTGTAGTCTGGTCCATGTCTTCAACGTCAACAACAGTTTCAGTCCCCAAGATCGGACAGGAAGCACCGACCTTTAGTTTGCCGGATATTGAGATGAAAAGTCGGAGTCTTAAAGAATTTAGAGGCAGGAAACTTGTTCTCGCTTTTTTTCCCGCTGCAGAATCACCTGTATGTACTACTGAGATGTGTGCTCTGAGGGATTCGATTGAGACGTTAAAATCGCTGGGAGCTCAGGTCGTCGGTATTTCTGTAGATGGCCCTTTCGCTAACAAAATTTTTACTGAGAACAGACACCTTAATTTTCCGATTCTTAGCGATTACAAGCGCGAGGTCATAAGTAAATATGGCATCGTAATGGCAAACTTGGGTTCTTTAGAAGGCTATAACGCAGCTAAGCGTTCAGTGTTCGTGCTGGATGAAAGCGGCGTTATTAGATATAGATGGATATCTGACAATCCACTAATAGAGCCAAATTACGACGAGATAAAATCTGCTTTGGAAAAATAGTTCGGCATTTTAACTTTATTAGTCAAATTTCCTTAAATTTAAAGGTGCTTCCACTAAGTTCCCGATACAGATTGCAACTGAATAAGTGGTACGTTTTCATAGTTACTACTCTATGACAGCAATCACGTCATTTCTAGATACAGTGTTTCCCTGTTTAACTTTTATCTCCTTTATCTTACCATCTTTATGGGATTTCACTGCAACTTGCATTTTCATAGATTCCAGTACAACGATCGAGTCCCCTTTGTTTACCGAATCACCTTGCTTCCCTAATACGCTAACAACCCTCCCAGGTATCTGACTTGTCAAATTGTTTACTCCAGCAGTCTGTGAGATCTTAGATAGCGACTTTTCCAAAACTTCTGACAGTTTTGAATGCTTATTTATTTTCATCTCTGTTCCATCTATAAGTAGCCTTACCTCAGATGTACTAGAGTTAAGTATTTTCGCGGAGTGGTAGGAGTTGTCTATCATAAATTCAAGAACATTTGTAGAAAACCTCAAGACCTTGAGAGGATAATCTCTCTGGTCTATCTTGACCACGGCCTCAGATTCACCCAAGGTGCTGACAAACTCTGCCCTCACGGGCTGTTCTAGATGGGCCATCTTAAATTCCATTAATAGTTCCCTCTCTGTCTGTTCCATGACGACATCTGTTCGGAGGTCCCAACTTCCTTTCTGGCTGAAGGGGTCCGCATAAACTCTGAATAAAGTAAAAGTGCAGCGAGAGCAGGAACTTGAGTCTGGGACGACAAGCCCTTTGTATCTTTAAGTAGCTTATCCATAAGGGAGTATCGGTCTAGATAGTCCGTTGATAACTCTCCTCTTATGAAATGCTCCTCCTTCATTATCGTCTTGTAAAGGGGAATAGTTGTATTCACACCCTCGACTTCAAATTCATTTAGGGCGTTAATCATTCGGCTTCTAGCTTCTTCGAAATGGTTGCCCCAAGTGATGAGCTTTGCCACTAGGGAATCATAATATCCTGATACCATACAGCCAGGATAGAGATATGAATCCACGCGTACACCGGGCCCGTATGGTAAGTTGCATGAAGGAACTAATCCGACTGACGGAGAGAATTCGTTGAACGGATCTTCGGCATTTATACGGCATTCAATAGCTGCTCCTCTTAGTTCCAAATCTTCCTGCTTGAATGGGATCTTTTCTCCCTGTGCTATTGAAATTTGCAATTTTACAAGATCTAAACCAGTCACAAATTCTGTGACTGGATGTTCTACCTGCAATCGGGAGTTGATTTCTATAAAGTAGAAATTCCCCTTGTTGTCTCTTAAAAATTCTGCTGTCCCTGCATTGACGTAATCCACGGCATCAACGGCTCTAACTGCGATTTCTCCTATTTTATTGCGAGTTTTAGCATCTAGAACGGGAGAAGGAGACATTTCGATGAGCTTTTGGTGTCTCCGTTGCACAGAACATTCTCGTTCAAATAAGTGTCTACTGTTGCCGTGGGTATCGCGAATAAGTTGATACTCAATATGGCGTATGCCCTCAAGGCATTTTTCAACGTAAAGGGCAGCCTTCCCAAATGCGGCTTTTGATTCGGCGGAGGCCATTTCGTATTCTTGTCGTAGTTCTTTTTCGTTCTTGGCCAAACGAATTCCTCTCCCTCCACCGCCAAATGCAGATTTGAGGAGAACGGGGAATCCAGAATCTTTTGCTATTGCAACAGCCTCATCAAGATCCTCTACCACGCCGTCACTGCCCGGGACCAATGGTACTCCGGCTTCCTTCATAACTTCTTTACACTTCATCTTGTCACCTGTAACTTCCATAGCCTCACTTCCGGGCCCTATGAATATTATCCCGTTCTTCTTGCAAGTCTTCGCAAATCCTTCATTCTCAGACAAAAACCCATATCCTGGATGTATAGCATCTGACCCTGATTGCTTTGCGATCTCGATAATTCGCTTCATGTTCAGATAACTCTCAGTGGCCGCTGCCGGGCCGATGTTGTATGCTTCGTCGGCTCTCTTTACATGCACTGAGCGTGTGTCTTCATCCGAAAATACCGCTACAGATTTTATTCCCAATTCCTTACATGCACGGACTACTCTTAGCGCGATCTCGCCTCTATTTGCAATCAGAATTTTGCTTATTGCCTTGGTCGTATTTTATCCACCTCTATAAATTTATGTTCCCATGTTTCTTCCATGGATGTATCTCTCTTTTAGTGGATAATGTATCAAGGGCTCGAATAATCATAGGTCTAGTTTCCATCGGATCTATAACCAAATCGATTATCCCTTTCTCTGCTGCGATATACGGATTGGCGAACTTTTCTCTGTATTCCTTTGCAAGAGCCTTCTTAGTTTTGGCCAAGTCCTCAGATTTCTTGAGATCTCGCCGATGTATTATTGTTATTGCAGCCTCCGGTCCAAGAACTGCAATTTCAGCTGTAGGCCATGCAAAGTTTACGTCAGCTCTAAGGTTTTTACTGCCCATTGCAATATAAGCGCCGCCGTACGCCTTTCCTATTATACAAGTGATTTTTGGCACAGATGCTTCGCAATAAGAGTACAGCAACTTGCTCCCGTGCCGAATTATCCCATTGTGTTCTTGATCGGTTCCAGGTAAGTAACCAGGAGTATCTACTAAGGTAACGATTGGAATGTTGTAGCAATCGCAAAATCTAATGAACCTCGCAGCTTTATTGGAGGAGTGGATATCTAGCGCTCCGGCCAGATACAGAGGCTGATTAGCAACAATTCCTATAGACCTTCCTCCCATTCTTGCAAATCCAACAATTACGTTCTCCGCAAAGAGTTCATGGATCTCAAAGAAATCTCCGTCATCTACAATTGTTTTGACAATTTGTTTCATGTCATATTGTTCATAAGGATTTTCTGGGAGTATTGATGCAAGTGCAGAATCGATCCGATTTGGATCATCTCCTGTTTTAACTATTGGAGGAAATTCGCTATTGTTTTGTGGAATATAGGAAAGGAGTTTTTTTATCTTATCAATACATGCATATTCATCTTTTGCTACAAAATGAGCCACTCCAGACTTACTGGCGTGCGTTATCGCTCCTCCTAGCTCCTCAAATGAAACCTCCTGTCCTAAAACCTCATGGACTACTTCAGGCCCCGTAACAAACATTTGCCCAATATGTTCTACCATAATTATGAAATCAGTCATGGCTGGAGAATATACAGCTCCCCCAGCACACGGACCTATACTGGCAGTTATCTGAGGGATAATGCCCGATGCAAGGGTGTTCCGATAGAAGATATCCCCATAACCGTCTAGACTCACTACCCCCTCTTGTATCCTTGCTCCTCCTGAATCCAGTATTCCTATGATAGGGACACCGACTTTAAGAGCATGATCCATAACCTTGACGATCTTTTTTCCTGCCATTTCACCTAGCGAACCACCTAGTACTGTAAAGTCGTACACGTAAACAAACACCTTTCGTCCATCAATTGTGCCAAAGCCAGTCAATACACCATCTCCAAAATACGTCTTGGTCGAAGGATCATCGTTCCTATGGATTACATACTTGTCGATTTCGACGAAAGAATCCTGATCTAGTAGAAGGCTAATTCTTTCTCTCGCTGTTAGTTTACCCTTGGAATGTTGGGCAGAGATCCTCTCTGGTCCACCCCCTTCCTCAGACAGCTTTTTGATATGATATAACCTTTTTATCTTATCCTCGTGCATGGCCTGAGACATATGCCAAGAATTAGGTATATAAATAATTACGAAGTGTCGCTTATTCGTTTATAAGGAGATTTTTGTTCGCCAGAGTTCCGGAGTACGGAGTGCTAGCGGAATATAAGTGATGATATTTCTCGTACTAAAAATTCAACATGCGTAATATGCCTGAGAGCTTCGCGAAGGTAAAATCATCACTCCCTAAGTCCCGATCTTCCCCCTTTCGCCCGTCTAAAATAATTCATTCCCAAGTTGTAATTTTCAAACAAAGTTTCCAGTGTCTCAATTTCATTTGCCAATCTTTGTACGTGAGATTTGTCCCAGTCTTTTGCCTTTTTCAAATAATTTAACTCGTCAAGTTTTTCTTGAATTAGCTTTACTACGTTCTTCTCGTACTCGCTGGACATTTCCGCTTGAAAATAGAATAGTGGTTAGAATAATAAACCTTCTTAATAACATAAGAAGGGTATTAACTTCATTTTCTATGTAGGTCGCCTAATGTTAGGTTTTTCTGTAACAAAGCATATAGATCTCTTTTATTCAATTCATTGAACCAATATTGATTGTAATGGCTAACGTACTGGAAAAGGAATTCTAGGAACGGTTTAAATCCATATTCGTGCGGGAGCATATCTAGAGCGATTTTTGCCTCGTCCAAGTAGATAGAGCTTTTTCTCATCGTGAGTTCAAATGCTTTCTGTACATCCCCAGTGATAATACTATAGTACAATGGCCAAGATGGAATTTTTATAGATCCATTCTTGATTGCATCCTGGATTTCGTTTCCACAGCCTACACCTTCACTGGCCTTTGCCATGCCCAGATGATAAATTTCGCCAAGTGGTTTCCTGTCAAGTGCCATATTTCTAGCAGCGGTACCCATTATAGCTCTATATTTCTTGTAACAACCCATCATATTTTCATCTGTGACAGACTCAGGCTTCGCTTTCAGTCTCGAATCAATATACTGTCCAACTCTTGCATCTTTAAATCCTTCCTCAAACGATCTAAGTACTACGTCTCCTCCGACTGAGATCTTTTGTCTTGCAACCTCAAGTATATATGGATTCATTAGCTTGTAATCATCCAGATAATCCAAGTCCTCGTCTCTATCAATGATTCTGTCCATAGGTTCGCTAAGATCAATTGCGATGATATGTCCGTCTATGATCGTAGTTCTAACCTCAGAACTGATACTTTCTTGAAAGTATGCAGCTGCCCCATCAAACAGTGCATTAAGTACAGGAAAGGTCATCAAGACAAAATTAGAATTTAGAATTCGCTCCACTCTGTCTGCTAGAATTTCAGGTCGAGAAATTCTCGCCATGACATCTTGTATTTTGGAGTCGTCAAGTACCATCTCTGAGGACCCTATTTCTTCTGAGAATTTTCTGAGAGAGGCTGATGGATTTTGGTCAGAAATGATTAGCTTGTGTAGTGATAACAAGTATCGTTTGGTAAAGTCCTGAAATTGCTCTTCAGTTTCACGGCTGTATTTACTAAACTGCTTGTATCCTTTTTCCCTCAATAGAGCTTGCTTGATTATATCCCGTCCTGCTCCAGTACTCATTAGAGTGCTTTTCTTGAATAGGAATTCATCTTTACCATTCATTTATATTGATTTTCACTGGAACCTTGCTATTTAAGTTTCAGCCCAAGCACTCAATCGTACCTGCAATCTTCGAGAGTATTTCTTGATCTGGTGGTGCAATAAGTTATCGCGATGCCATAGCTACCCTTTCTTGCTCGTTTTTCTTTTTTATAGCATGACTGGCCATTTCATTTTCTGAGGCCAAAATAAGTTCTCTTGCAAGAGCTTCCTCTATGGCCTGTGGATTAGAATATGTTGATTCTCTAACCCCTTCCGCAATAAAACGAAGAGCAAGATCAACACGTCTTAAAGGGGCTACGTCAACTGAAACGTGGTAGACTACTCCTCCGTAGACGATTCTGGTAGTATCTTCATTAGGTGATGCATTCTCTACAGCTTTAACAAATACCTCTACTGGATTCTTACGGGTTTCCAAGTGTATTATTTCAAATGCAGTCTTTAACACGTTCAAAGATTTTGCTTTCTTACCGCCCATCCGGCCAGTATTTTTTGCATATCTTTTTCCAAAGTGCATTAGCTTGTTGGCGAGCCTTTCCACAATGTTAACCTCAGATTTTTTCAATCGTTGGTGTTCATGTCGTCCGAAGGTGATGGGAATAACGGAAGGTTTTAACGATATCACTTTCTGAAGGCCAATATCGCCGATTTCTATCCTTCTTGTATCCCATTTATTGAATAAAAGCAGATTTGCCTGTTCCTTTCCACTCATTTTAATTACCTTCGTGGTTTCTCCTTTCGTCCTAAGACTAGCTCATTAAGGGAAACGCCGTTTACTTTGAAAACTCTCCATCTTACTCCAGGGATATCACCCATAGCTCCTCCCATTGAACCTCCAATCCCCTCGAGCATCACCTCATCATGCTCATCTACGAAATTCAATGCTCCGTCCTTTGGTAAGAATGCAGTGATGGTTTTTCCATTCTTTATTAATTGTACTCGAACGCACTTTCTTACGGCTGAGTTAGGTTGTTTAGATTCTATTCCAACTTTTTCAAGAACAATTGCTTTTGCCTGAGGAGCCCCTTCAAGAGGGTTAGCTTTCTTGTCAAGCATCAACATTCGCCTCTTGTAATACTTGTTCGACCAGCGTGCACGCTTTCTCTTTGCCTTGAGCACACGCCCGGCGAATAAACCTAACGGTGATTTTGCCAATTAATCCATAACCTCATTTCCAATCATTCTTTCAGATGCACTTGTTATCAAAACATTGGATATTTGAAAGTACCTCTTTGCCAACAATCTAGCTTTCTCAGCGTTCCTTCCTTCCTTTCCCACAACAACGCCTTTTCGCTTTGCATCTACTAGAACTACCGCTTGTTTGGAACCGTCTGTTCTCACGGTGATTTTTACATCATTTACCATTTGAGGGTTCAATATATTGCGGACGAAATCGCTTGGATCATCAGAATATTCAACTAGTTCTACTTTTCTGGCAACAACATTTTGTAGCTGTCGTATAGTCGCGCCACCCTTTCCTATGGCAAGACCCATCTGGCCCTTGTTGACAATAAAAATAACACGGTCCATCTTATCATCAACTACACAATCCCTAGCAGTTACACTTGTGATACTCTGAAATAGAGACATAAGTCGCAATTCATCAGAAGTTAATTTGATTTTTTCCGTCAAATCTTAAATCACCTTACTATTACAGGCACAAAAAGAGCATACATGCAATTTGCGAATCATGCATCTGATTCATTGTCGCCAATTTAAGTCTTCCATGTGGAGCAGATAGCTGTACGGGTACCCGTCAAGATCAATAGGAAATATGGGTAATCAATCCGCATTACGAAATTACCAGATTTGAATTTGTAAAGGGCGAGCGTCCGATATTTTCATGCATTTGAAAGCAGCGAACCAGCTCACTTTTCAGAGAGAATATTTCGAATTTCTTCTTCAGTTCCTGTTCGAATGGATAACACTGATATTCTGTGCGGCCTGTTGCAAGCTCTTCCTAACATTACCGATGTTCCATGAAAGCTAAGCACTGGAATACCATTAGATTTCGCCTGTTCTTCAATATCGCCTCTGTTCCTAACCGAATCAGATACAAGAATGAGTTTTGATCCTTTGGCAAACCTCGTAACCTCCTTGGTCCCTTTCTTGTACTTGCCACTTGCTACTGCTTCTTTAATCAGCTTCTCTAGCGCTTTCATCAGCATTTTCCTCCTTGACTTTCATATAAAGATCAACCATGCCAGTACCAACCGGTACAGTAGCTCCTACTATAACGTTTTCTGTGACTCCCCTCAAGGTCTCTACCTGTCCTTCAAGAGAAGCCCTTGCTATGGTAGGGACTGTAATTTCAAACGCTGCGCGAGCTAGTACGGATGTCTTTGTCCCCGCAATACCATGTCTTCCTATCTGTTGAAGGTACCCTTTAGATGACATCAAGTCAGCCACCAACATGATATGACGGAGATCAACCTCCAGCCCCTGTTCCTCCAAAGTGTTTGTGATTTCCTTCACCAATGCCGTTCTCGCAGCCTCTATTCCTAGTGTCTGCCAAATCTCATAAACATTATTAGTCGAAACCCTACGGGTGTCTACACCAGGGATTTGGACTACCTTTGATAGGTTCGAGCCTGCAGTTTGAATAACCCATTCTTCATCTTGTTTTACGATTGTAACTCTTTCAATATCGGGCACACCCTTTACCCTGGCGTTCAATAGTTTATTCTTCAAAGTCAGGATCGTTTGGGCGTCCGGGTCGTCTGGAATCGAGACTCGTATGTGATAGGGTTTATCTTTCATACTAATGTCGTATCTCTTCTTTGAACCCTTCAGGACATCAAATACCTGTTCGAGTTCACATCCGCGTTCGACAAGCTGTTCCTCAGAGAAGTAAAAGTTTAGGATTCCACTATAGTCGATATCTGTTTTATCTATTAAGTCAGAGACACGAGTATAAATAATCTCTTTGGCTACTTGTAGCGCTTTTTCTCTACTAACCTTATGTTCTTCATCCAAGTAAATATCCATGGTTGGCGTAACTGGCTTCTTACGTGCATCTACAAGCTCAATTAATCGAGGTAACCCCAATGTCACATTTCTTTCCTTGACACCAGCAAAGTGGAAGGTTCTAAGAGTCATTTGTGTACCTGGTTCACCTATGGATTGTGCTGTGACCACACCAACAGCCTCGCCTGGCTCAGCCATGGCTTTTTCTGTGAATTCTACAATTTTTCGAACTACTTTTTCTACTCCAGCCTTACTCATTCGATTATTCAAAAGAGTCATTTCTAGATTAGACTTTACTTTTACATTGAGTTTAGCTCCAAAAGAGTTTAGGATCTTCGCGATTTCCATATCGGTTGCTTTTTTACCTTCATCCACAATCGATTCACCTTCAATTAATCTGAGGGTATTTACAGCCTCACCATGATCGCTCTTCGCAGGATCGATCCCGTCTTCGCCGTACAAATACTGGATAATATTTCCATGAGGATCTCTCACGGTCAGGTCATATTCAATTTTCAAATGCTCAAGTGCATTTATCAATCTTCTTTGCATGTATCCGGACTGTTGGGTCCTAACGGCTGTATCTACTAAGCCTTCCCGACCACCCATCGCGTGGAAGAAGAACTCTAAAGGACTTAAACCGTCCCGATAATTGGATTTGACAAAACCCTTTGCGTCAGGATTGGTATCATTTATCCTGAAGTGAGGCAGAGACCTGTTATGATAACCCTTGTTAATGCGCTTGCCTCTAATGGATTGTTGTCCCAGAGCTGCAGTCATCTGACCTATATTCAGCGTCGAACCTCTGGCGCCAGTCGATGCCATAATCACCCCAGAATTATCATCGGGAAAAGCTCTATCTGCTGTTTTTCCTGCCCTATCCCTAGCCCGAGACAACTCATTAACCACATACAACTCCAGAGCTTCTTCGGGAGACAATCCTCTCGTCAGAGGGAGAGTGCCATCTTTGTACTGCTTTATCAACTCGTCCACCTTTTCATAAGCTCGCTCGATAATGGCGCTTATTTCCTTCCTTGTTTCATCACTCAGCCACAGGTCTGAATACCCATAAGAGAATCCACGTTGAGTCAAATAGGTTTTGAGTATAATCAAGATTGAATCTAAAAATTTCCTTGCTGTGTCATTTCCATAATCCTTTGCTATTCGATGAAGCACACTGTCTGGCTCCTCAGCACCAATCGAGGCCTTATCTATAACTCCTCCTAAGAGCCGGCCGTTTCTAATTATGACATCTTTACCTTCGCCTTTGGATGCTTTATTCCACTTGGAAGTGATAACAAAATTGAAATCAGCAGGAAAGAAAAGGGAGAAGAGCTGCCTACCACTGTAAAGTTGAAAATCTCCATCCTTTGAATCCGCCTCAGGAAGCACACCCGCATACCCTCCACTTAAGGCCATGTTAGCGAATTCTTCCCTATTCAAAAACGTATCCTTTGAAGTCAGAATATACGCTCCTGTAATGAAGTCTCTGATACCACCAATAATTGGTCCGCCATATCTGGGAGATATCAACTGGTCTTGAACCCTCATTAGCAACGCTGCCTCAGCACGCGCCTCTTCGCTTTGAGGTACATGTAGATTCATTTCGTCTCCATCAAAATCCGCATTATAAGGAGGACATACAGCTGGGTGAAGTCTAAAGGTGCGATAGGGAAGAACCTTAACGTAATGAGCCATTATGGACATTCTGTGGAGGGATGGCTGACGATTAAAGATCACGATATCGCCATCTGAAAGATGCCTTTCTACAACATAGTTTGGAGCAAGGGACTCGGCAACCATCTCTCTATCGCTGACATAATCGAGCCTAATTTTGACTCCGTCTGGCCTAATAATGTAATTCGCCCCTGGATATAGGTTAGGTCCATTGACAACAAGGGCTTTTAGACGTTCCAGATTCCATTGGGAAACTGTTTCCGGAATAGTAAGCTTCTTTGCTACGTCGACAGGAACGCCCACGCTGGAGATTGTCAGATTAGGATCTGGGGAAATCACTGTACGACTAGAGAAATCAACTCTCTTCCCAGACAAGGATCCTCTAAACCTACCTTCCTTGCCCTTTAATCTTTGGGTAAGAGTCTTCAATGGTCTTCCAGAACGATGATGTGCCTGTGGGATACCAGAAACCTCATTGTCGAAGTATGTCGTCACATGATACTGCAATAGATCTACTAAATCTTGAACTATTAATGGGGGCGTACCGGCCTCTTTGCTCTCCTTCAATCTCTGATTAACACGTATTATGTCTACTAACTTGTGAGTCAGATCATCCTCAGATCTAATCCCAGTTTCCAGTATTATTGAAGGTCTCACGGTGACCGGAGGGACAGGAAGAACTTGCAACACAAACCATTCGGGTCTTGCTGTTTTGGAATCGTATCCAAGCAGGAGAAGGTCGTCATCAGGGATATTCATCATCCTCTCCCTAATAGTAATTGGGAGCAGTCGGTTCTCTCCTGCTTCTGTCTTTTCTACAAAAATCGTTGGTTTTGTAAAGACCAATTCGTACTGTTCTTTCTCACAGTGGGGGCATACCTTTACTTTCTTTGCCTTCTCTATTATTTCATCCTTAATGTTCTCCAGTGTTATTACTGAATATGCAGCTTTTGCATTTCGCAAGGCACGATATTTCTCTATATCAGCGTGGTTTAGTTTCACTCTGCTACATGACCTGCAGCACGTGATAAGCAGCTTATGAATGTCATCCACGAATGCGATATGGAGTACCGGCTCGGCCAGCTCAATGTGCCCGAAGTGTCCAGGGCATCTTGCCGACGTGTTCCCGCACGTTCCGCATTTTTGACCCGGTTCCAGCGTGCCAAGCCTACTGTCCATCAAACCTCCTTGAACAGGCATACCGTCTTCGTCATAAGTTTCTGGTGCAGTAATCTCGGCAACGCTAAACTTACGCACTTCCACAGGCGACCAGATGCTAAACTTTATCCCCCCTAAAATTTTCATCGATTCTTCCGTCAAATTAACAATCCCCTCCTAAACTTTGTCCTTCGCCAACAGGCGAGGAGCAACATTCAAACTCATCATTTCCTGCAACAACAATTTGAAGGCGTATGCGATTATAACAGAGGAGATCTTTGCTTTATCCCCACACACCCTACAAATGTATCTGCGCTGTTTCATGTCATAATACGCCAATAGACCGCATCGCTCGCATACGTTTATTTCAGCTTTATCTGACTCTTCTAGGAGACGGTCCTTGAGCATCATTGAAGCGCCATAAGCAATGAGGCAATCTCGTTCCATTTCACCAAACCTTAGGCCGCCTCCTCTTGCCCGACCTTCTGTTGGTTGCTTGGTAAGCATTTGTACTTGACCTCGAGCTCTACTGTGGATCTTATCTGCTACCATATGATGTAATTTTTGATAATAGACTACACCCACGTAAACATCGGCTGGGAATTTTCTACCTGTTCTACCATCATACATTATTTCTTTACCCGTAAATTTGAAACCATAATCTTGTAGCACGTCCTTAAGTTGGTCCAATTTTTCTCCTAGGAATGCTGATCCGTCCACAATTCTACCTCTTAGTGCAGCGGCCTTACCCCCTAGTGATTCCAGAAACTGACCTACTGTCATACGGGAGGGGAATGCGTGAGGATTAATCATAACATCGGGGACTATCCCGTTCTCCGAGTAAGGTAAGTCCTCTTGGCTAACCAGCATTCCTACGACACCCTTCTGGCCGTGTCTTGATGCGAATTTATCGCCAATTTCAGGAATTCGCATATCTCGAACTCGTATTTTAAACATTTTACCACCTTCCACAGACTGAGTCATTATGACCGTGTCGACAACCCCATTTTCTGATGGTCTGACCCCTATTGAAGTATCGCGCCTGTATGGACCCTTGACCTCAAATTCTCTATATTCTTCCATGAATCTTGGAGGCGAAGTCCGACCAATCAGAATATCGCCACCCACGACCACAGCTTCATGCATTATTGCACCATCTTGTTCTAAGAGGCGATATGCCTTTTCTCCTCTGTAACCGCGAATATTTTCTTCCGATGATGGTAGTTCAAAATTGTCTTTCATACCACCTGGATATTGCTTAGCCTCTGCCTCGTAGACCCTATAAAAAAAGGTCCTTCCAAATCCTCTATCTACTGCTGACTTGTTAAATACCACGGCATCTTCTATGTTATAGCCTTCATAAGGCAGGACTGCCACAATTGCATTTTGCCCAGTTGGTCTGTCGTCCAGGCCTAGCAAATTTATAGCTTTAGTGCTAACCATTGGAGTTTGAGGATAGAGCATCAAATGTTGTCTCACATATGTACTCGCATTCATTAAGGGAGTTGAAAACCCAAGACTTTGTTTTGCCATTGCGCTCTCATAGGTATTTCTTGGAGATTGATTGTGTTCAGGGTAAGGTATGATAGACGCCCCAACCCCCAAAATAGAAGAGGGAAATACCTCCAAGTGGGTGTGTGAAAGGTCTATAACTTCGGTACCAATATTGACATAGCAATTCTCCTCTTCGTTGGCATCAACCAATTCTAATATGCCTGTGTGCAGAAGATCTGTCCACGAAAGAAATTTCTTTTGAATCTTTTCAATTATTTCATCTGTGATCAGTGACCGACCGTCCCTAACTATAATCAATGGTCTAAGTACACGACCAGAATTGCAACTGATGTAAAGACGCTTGGTTGCGTTATCGTTTAGTGAACTGTAAAGATAGACGCCCACATGAGGATGAATCTTGCCAGATCTCCTCATTGTCCTTAAAGTGTTAGCTAAATGGCCGCCGTCCTCCACATAGCCAACAAGCTGACCATCGACAAATACCCTAGCTCCAATCCGCTTCAAGTTGTCATTTGCCTCGTCAACGTGCTCGACTCCTAATTCAAAGAGCTTTTCGACAATTTCAGCCGAAGAAACACTTACCGAAATGATCGCTGATAATGCCAAGTTTTTGACTAATCCACAGTTAGATCCTTCAGGTGTTTCAGCAGGGCAGATGCGACCAAAATGAGTTGCGTGAAGATCCCTTGCTTCAAAATTAGGCTGACTTCTGCTAAGAGGAGATTGGATACGTCGCAAATGGCTTACTGTAGACATATAATTTGTCCTATCGAGCAGCTGGGTTACTCCGACCCTGCCTCTTCCCCAATTTCCAGTTGCGATCGCGTTATTCAGCTTATCGGATATTATTCCAGGTCGGACAGCAGCAGCAACAGCGTTAATTCCTCTCTTCTGGCCTGAGCGTTCGAGCTGGTACTTCATGTCGCGTATCAAGTTCCGGAAAGCGGTCCGGAATAGATCTGCGAGCATTTGTCCGGCGAATTTTATTACCTTATTACCATAATGATCCTTGTCATCTGCATCAATCCACCCAAGTTTAAGTTCGATCAACTTACTAGCCGCCTCACCAAGGAAGAGTGCTTTTTCGTGCCGGTTATCGGGGTTCTTGCCTAGGTGAGGTAAAAGTCCCCAATCAAGAAGAGTTTCTGCTCTCTTGATCTGAAATTCTTCAAGCATACCCGGGGCAATACGTTTGCTGATATAGATAATGGCATCCCTACTTGTAAGAACATCACTCGATTTTTCAAAGGATGGTTCAAGCTCGTCCTGTATAAGAGTATTTAATGATACCCCATTTGCAATATCCTTGTCGGTTTCCAGTCCCAAAGCGCGCACTAAAGTGATTAAAGGCACATCTACCGGAGATCCAGGTATCTTCGCTACCACAGCTCCATCGGGCCTCATTATTAGTTCCAATTTTGCTCTATAACCCACAATAGAGGAGTATACTTTCGCCTTGTACAGAAGGGTACCAGTTGCCTCTTCCATATCAACTATAATCTTGTTATATGAAAGATCTTCTAATCCTACAATTACTCTCTCTGAACCATTGATGACAAAGTATCCACCGGGATCTCGTGGATCTTCAGCCAATTCTATCAGCTTGTGTTCTGGCATATTATGCAATATGCAAGCATTAGATTTTACCATCACAGGCATGTCTCCTATGTGAATAAATCTAGATTCCAATATTTTGCCATCTTCTACGATGCTACATTCTAACATGATTGGCGAAGCATATGTCAAGTTTCTCAAGCGTGCCTCCATAGGCGCTACATGGGTAATCGAACCGTCAAGTTCCATAATTCTAGGCTGCTGCAGCTTAATCTTTCCAAGCTTTATCTTGTAAGGATATTCGGAAGTCTCGATCTCGATTTCTGCAACTTCATCGATAATACTTTGAATCCCTTTTTCCATGAATTCATTGTAGGAGTTCAAATGTTGTCTTGCCACTCCTTCCTTTCTTAATATGTCATTGATAATAGGCCACAAAACGAACAACCACCACCTGAATTATTCCTATCCCTCTACCACATAGCGGTAATATACACTTTCACCCGAAGTAGCACTTTTGCGAGTAATTTTTATGATATCTCCAGGTCTAACATCAAGATCCTGCAAACCTTTATCGCTTAACATTATGTACGGAAGCTGGCTTGGTTTGGCGTTGTAAAGTTTCAGGACAGCGCTGGCTTCGGGTCTAGGCAGAATCTCATGCTTGGGCTGATACATATGATCGGTTATCTTGACAGTCTTCTTCTCAGCAGACAAATCCTCGACTACCTCCCGTACCCACCAATTGTATATGAGAATGAAACATGAAATACAAATTCTGATACACCTACCCCCTATCTCAATATATAGGTATATCTTTATCTGGACTCAAAATTTTCCTTCGGAATTCGAATAAATTCGCAGATTTTCAAAAGTATCTAGTTTCAATCCGCTTGCTCAGAGCTACATATTTTTTGGTAGTTTTTTGGAGACAACGATAACTACCAATGAACCGAACTTAAGATCTAATCGATTAACGGGAGAATATCTGCACCAGAGATTACGAGTATTTTTTGAGATTTTCCGAACTTTGACAAGGCCTTATGATAACATTCTTTAGTTGACTTGAAATGAACTAGTCCTAGTTTTAGTAGATAATATTCAGGCAAAGTAGATATTATTCCTAAATCATGATTTTTTGTTAGCTCATGTAAGAAGAGAATATGTTCTAAGCCTTCCAAGTATTGAATTTTCTCTTCCAGATGATTTTGTATATTTAACCTTTCTTGGACGTACATTTCTAAAGCCTCGCAGCCTAGGCCCATACTATTTTCCGAGAGCAGAGCGGCTACTCCCCCCTCCTTAACCAATTGCATTGCGTTCCAGAGAGAGTTCAGAGACGAACATAAAGTGAGATGAGGTTCGAGGTCATCACTAGGACTAATTAATGCACTTTGGCATTTTTCTATGCCAGGTTTCCCGCCAAGATCTAATGAGCGGATGGCACTCTCAAATGACTGAGAAATGGCTCCGTGGTGCAAGCTATGGATTTTTGAACTTCCGACAACTTCAATTGACGTTGCATTTAGGTTGTTTTCCACGGTGCGCATTGCAATTTCTAGTGGTAAAAGTTTCTTGCGAGGGTTAGGTAGGTTGTTTGATCGCGAATAAAATGCTTCGTTCATCTCTGTCGGAAAGAATTGTCGAAGAATCAAGGTAGGGGACCCACCGTAGCCAAACAGTGGATCATATCTGGCTTGAGAGATGCAAAGTACATTCTTGTACTTGTTTAGTAAAGGAAAAAGTGAACTATGTGCTACTTCATATGCGGGATAGGGCTGTTTTCGCAATGAATTCTTTAGGGGTTTTACAACATTCGTTCCAGATGCAAAAGCAACGTGGGTATGGTTTTTTAGCACGGCTCTTTGGGAGATTTTGTCCACCATATGCAAGACTGCTTGCGAAACTGACAAAACAACTATGATCGTGTTATCCGCTATGTCCATATTGGACAATTCTTCTTCTATTTGTTGCTCTGTCAAGTAACCTGTAGATGGAGTTGGATATATGTGGGCTAGCAGATTTTCGTACTTTATGTCCACGACTACAGAAGTTTGACCGTATTTTAGCCACAGTTCAGGCATACTACATCATCGCCATTTGATAGGTCGAATCCGAACCTGAATCAGGAAAAATGTTTTTGGCAAAAGGAATCGCACTTTCACTTGACAATCCATATTTTTGAACCGACAAAGATTCAACATACAACACTAAGTAATGCATCAAAAATACTGATCTACGCAATGGTCTAACCTTTTCACCGATCATGTTCAATTCTACATTTTCACCGTCATTGCTAACATATGTAAAAAGTCTGGCTAGGAATGGATATATTAAGGTGCACCGCTCTGTCACGAATTAGCTCAGTCAAATTAATATGAACTAAAAGTTACATTGCAACATATTGATTCCCAGAGGATCCTTACAACTAGTGATCAAAAAAATCGGACAAATGAAATCTTCGTGGTAGAATGTTTTTAGATATCTAGTGGGCATCAATTCATAATAAATGCATCTATACTTTCGAGAGACTAATTTGACATAGTTCAACTTTGTTGTCATATGCCTACTTAGAGAGTACTCACCCTTCGTAGATCATTAGGTTCTTCTCTTCCAAGAGATTATGAAGATTATGCACTGCTCTGTATACTTCAGTTTCTTTCTTTGCTCCTGTGCAAACTAATTTTCCAGAAGCGAATAATAAGATCACTGTCTTAGGATCTAACATTCGATGAATGAGTCCTGGAAATTGTTCAGGCTCATACATACTTCTAGGGAGCACCCTAGCCGCTAATTCGAGATGAATTTTTCCACCCAAACTTGCTGAAGCAACAATATTTTGTATTTCGATAAACGGTTCATGCTCTATAGAAATGCCTCCTTTTTTCAGTTTTTGGACTACGTTTTTAACTGCCTTAATGGCTTGGTCCTCAGATTTAGCTCCTGTGCACACCATCTTTCCTGAACTAAAAATCAGAGTGGCAGTCTTTGGTGATTTGAGTCTAAAAACCAACCCTGGGAACTGATCTGGATGATATTCCACGTCTGGAAAAATCTGGGTAATCAAATTGAGATTCACTGTTTGGCTAACTGTGGCTGACGCTACTACATTCTCTATGCTAACTATTGGTTTAGTCTGAGGCATACCCCTATTCAGCCTTTATAAAGGAGAACTATATATACTGTTTACATTGACGTTTCATCAAATTTTGGTGAATAATGACTGAATTGGCATGCCCGAATATCGGATATAACGTGAAGCAATAATTATGTACCATGGTTTGTGGATTGAAGGTAAATTAATCAACAGACCTTTTGGGACCATGGGAAGGTCTCTATTCGAGAAGTGGTCAGTTGCGACTTATCACCCAATTGGCGAATATATTATCCCACTTTGTAAAATGGGCCCAAGTAGAATCAGTCGTAATAACAATGGTCTATATGATTTTAAAGATCAGTAGATAAGACTCGAACTCAATTTGAGTATCCTTTTCCTAGATAGATAGTATGGTTTGTTTATTTTTAATTTTTCTGCCAAAATAAGGCCAAGTATTTGAATAACGAATATAGAAAATAGAATTTTTTCAAAAGAGGATTGGCCTACCTCTGGTTGAAAATGAAATGATAGGGCATGGGTCTTCTTTAATTTGCTATGAAAATTTGCTGACATTGAGTTTTTAGACCTTTCGTTGTCGAGAATGAATACACAATCTGGTTTTTTCAAGCTGAATATAGGTGCATGATAGTAATCATCAAGTAGATATCCAAACGACCTAAATCCAAAAAGTTCATGCATTTTGAGCGCCCCATAATTCGCAAGTGGATATGACATACTGTTTCCAATGAATAGGATCGACTGGAATCTTGTCGGCAAATTCTGACCACACAAATTGACTTGGTCATAGGCATTTTTGAATATCTTGCCCGCAATATTCAAGTTGATGCTAATCCCTATCAAAGCCATACAGCAAATTACCGTTGCGGTGAACTCCAAAATACCAGTGTTAGAAAATCGTGGGTCATGTAAGTAATTCAGATGGAGAGTTTCATTACATACCTCCTCTAAAGGACTTTTATACAGGACAGTAATAGCTGTAGTTTTAACCCCAAATTTACGCGCTATACGAGCCGCCTCGATGTTTGAACGCGTTCTACCAGAAGCTGAGATAAAGAAAATTTCATGGTCCAAAAGAACCTGTGGACAATTAAGTATATCTGAAGGGTGATAAGCAATCATTCTGTGGTTGGATAAATATTCCATTAGAAGAGCACAGGCATAAGAGTCACCTGAACCAACAAAAATTCCGCTCTTAGTACCGATGGATCTAGGAGGCCGGAGTCCTTGGAGATACTTTGTTTGCGAGTTTACATCTCTCCTATATCGGCTAACCCACCCGGACATGGTCAAACGTAGTCACCGAGTTCAGTTGATTAATAGTTTCCTTACTAATTGGGCCCTTAGGTAAATTGTTGTATTGGCATTCTAATACTCTTCTTCAAATTCTTCCTCGCCTTCTTCTTCAATATCCTCGATGTCTTCATCGAGCTCTTCTCTCTCTTCCGCGCTCTTATATGGAAGGTCAGTCTCACCAGCTGTGCCACAGACAGGACATTTGAATTCGATTGTTTGACCTTCCAAGTCTAGCAGGAAATCCTTTGAGAAAACTTGATCGCATTTAGAACAAACCAAAGTAGTTTGGATGTTATCCTGACTGAATTTGTGAGATTGGACTCGAAAAATAGTGCCTGCCATTCTTCTTACCTATAGAAAATACTCTTTTTTATAAGCCTTTGTGATAATTAAAAAACTTAGTATTCTTTCATTTTTAGAAAGATCTTAAGCCTGGTTTCGAATTGGAAATGAGTGCGAGAATATTTTCTCGAAGTTCCTTTTGCTCCATCAGACCTCGATGTGCCATCGTGACAACAATGCTGTGATTTCTAACTCCTCTCATTTTCATGCACAAGTGCTCACCCTCGGCTATGACCACGACTCCTCTGACACCCATTTTAGTTATTTCGTCAGCTATCTGCTTTGTTAATCTCTCCTGTATTTGCATCCTACGAGAATATTTTTCTACTAGTCTGGTTAGTTTAGATATTCCAAATACCTTGCCTTCGGGTAAATATGCTATGTGAATTTTGCCGTAAAAGGGGAGCATATGATGTTCACACATACTGTAAAATTGGATATCTTTAGCTATTATAGCATCGGTTTCCTCAGAGAAACTCACATTGAGTCCGGAACTCATTGTGTAGCCGCCAAATATCTCCTCAAATGCTTCTGCCATCCTCCTTGGCGTTCCAATCAGGCCTTCTCTGTCGGGATTTTCACCCAATTCTATCAACAGTTTTCTCAGAATCTTTTCAATTTTCTTTTTGTTTAGGGTTCTACCCTTTTCCTTTTCTTGTAACAATATCTTACTATAGGACTCCATCACCAGTACACATTTGTTCAGATATTATTCTTACTCTCTTCACGAAGTATTGCAACCTCCAAAACAACGAGAAATCACAAGCTAATAAACACTGGCTCACGAAGCATACATTGTCCTATCTAGAATATTTGCTTCTTTAAAACTTGATTTTCGGTTGACGCATGATTCGCAAGTGCCACAGTGTACTGGTTCATTTATATTATTTCGGGATCCGTCCGAATAACAACTCCAAGTATCGAAGATCTTATTTCCTAGAAGATCGTACCCAATTTTTACCAGCTCACTCTTGTGGATATTCTCTTTCGCTGGACACCAGATTTCGATCCGTTTTCGTAAGCCAAGATCGATGGCATCAAAGTCAGATTCTTTTAACATATTTTCAATAGAGCTAACGAACTTTGGTCTGCAGTCAGGATAATTATGGTCGTCAGCGTGGGCTCCATACACTAAAACACCAATTTTTAGGCTAGCAGCCCAAGCTGCGCCTATCGTCAAAAAAACCGAGTTTCTATGTGGCACGACGATTGACTGGTGAAATCTTCCTGGAATACTGGATATTCTTCCGGTAAGCGTGTTCTCGTCGCCATAGAGATCCTTCATGAATGACATATCAATCTCTTTATGAACTTCAGATCCCAATAGGGTAGAAAATAGTCGTGCTCTCCTCATCTCTTCTGTCGACCTTTGCCCATAATGAAAAGTAATCGTGTATGGTACAATGTTCCAAATTTGCCTGATATAAAATGCCGAAACAACGGAATCTAATCCACCACTAAGTATGCAAACTGCCTTCATTGAACTCATAATCTGAATACCACGCAAGACATTATGGACGTTTCCTCCTCAAAGCCTCAAATTTACCTCACCGGATTTCAACCTACTCAAGAAGCTCTGCTGATGAAAGAAACTGCTGCTAAGGACAATTATCGTCAAACCTTTTTTCGAGCACTATGAAAGTGTATAGTAAATTGTATCCCTAAAGCGCATTTTGATCATTGAATACTATTAGACCTCGATGAAGCAGTAGTGATAATGAGCGTCGTAGTATCAGTGAGAAAGGGTGCGAATTAATTAGGCCATGCATGAATCCTTAAACTGACCTTTCACACATATGCCAGGGCAGTACTGCAATCCACAACTACAATGTAAATCTCGCTTTTACTATTATCCTCACTGATTAGTAGACAGGTAGAATGGTTCAGTACACGAGATTAATTTTTATCATCGGTACAGCATGGTTTACTTATGATAATTGAAGAAGGATCGAACGTACTTCTTTACCACTCTCTTCAAAAAACTTGGTTGGTAGAGGCATATACTGGAAAGAAGTTCCACACCCATTTAGGCGTGATCGATTTAGGAGAAGCGGTGGGATCTGAATTTGGTTCACATCTCTTGTCTTCTAAGGGAAAGAAGGTAATTCTACTGGAGCCATTGGTGTATGATTTCGTAATGAAATCAGAAAGGTTAACTCAAATTGTGTACCCCAAGGATCTAGCATATATCGGGATACGGTGTGGCCTTTCGAGTGGTTCGCGAGTTATGGAAGTTGGTACTGGTAGCGGGGGACTAACGACTTACTTAGCAAGCATCGTTAGACCTTCCGGGCATGTTTATACTTTTGATGTGAATACAAAATTTACTGCCATTGCCAAAAAAAACATCAAGAAAGCAAATCTGTCTGATTTTGTAACTTTTTATGATCATACTCAGTTCCAAGAGGCAAACTGCGGCAGAGTAGACATAGTTGTCATTGATATTGGAGATCCTTGGACAATGCTAGAGAAGACATATGAATCGCTGAAACCGAGTGGAACACTCGTAGCAATTTGCCCTACAATGAATCAATTAGAAAAAATGTCCTCGGCGCTAACCGAGTTTGGTTTTGTATTCATTGATTCCATCGAATTAATGATGAGGAACATCGAAGCCAGGACAGGAAAGACGCGGCCGGCGATGAGGATGATTGGTCATACCACGTATCTCATATTTGGGAGAAAAGCTCTCCAGAATACAAGTGACGGACATTGAAATACGTTCGTAGAAGTGCATTCCAAATTCCCATTATACGCCAAGAATCTGTTTGAGTAATGCGCGGTAATCGACCGTTTCCTTGGTGCTTCCGGGTGATGGAAGCTCAAATACTAATGGAATCGGCTTTTTAGATCGCAATTCAGTTAATTGATATCGAATCTGCTTGCCAAAGTCATCACTAACAAGAATCAGTCCGACATCATCGCTATTACTAATTTTGCCAATCTCGTTCAGTATGTCCTCAGCAGAATTTGCTTTGATGCCTTCAACACCCGCCAACTGAAAGCTGGTAACAAAGACCCTACTGCCTACAGCAACAACTCTCAACTTTATCAACAAGACTCTGCTAAGGTCCCCTTTTATTCCTTCTGTGGCTGAGTTTGCCAAGGGGTCATCAAGAGCTAGTATAACACCAAGATTGAGGAAACGTATTTTCCAAACAAATGCCACCGCACAATTATGTCCTTACAGTATAGATCTTCGGATATAAATGACGTCTTATCTGATCAACAATATGAATGCAACCAACCCAAGCAGGCCAACAAATAAGAACAGTGTAGCCTTCCACAAACTTCCACTAGCTCTGTCACTGATATCCCACATACCTCCCGCCAGGTGGGACCGATCGTATTCCTTCTTCAGATGCTCATAACTATAGACTTGCTGCCAATCAGCAGGAGGTGTCCATTCTCGGCTGATGCTGAAATCCTTATACCTGTAAGTTCGATCGTATTCTTTTCGTGATTGGTCATCAGATAAAATTTCGTACGCTTCCACCACTTCCATGAATTTCCTTTTGGAATCTTCCGAGTTTCGGTTCTTATCTGGATGATGCCTTAATGCGAGCTGCCTAAAGGATCGTTTAATATCTTCTTGGGATGCCGATTGATAAAGGTTCAGTATTTCGTAGTAATCGGACACGATTAAATGATCAGACACACCCCATAAATAATCATTCTTGTGAAATATAGTTCTTGATGGTTTTGCCAGGCCCTGCTCCTCCATCGTTCTTTGCACTCTTTTTTCGTAGTTGGAAGAATCTGACCCCTACTGTCCGAGGTAATCAAATAAATATGCAAAAACTCGCATAGAACGAATCGATGAATGACAGCTCATCATTAGCAGATCTTAGATGTACTGTTCAATTGCAACAAGCGGGTTTCAATTTTTCTAAGCTACACAGAAACTTACCTCCCCCGTCATTAATTGAAGCTGCCATTCATAGGCGCGAGGGAGAACTCTCTACAAATGGGGCACTTTCCGTCAAAACTGGCAAGTTTACGGGCCGATCACCTGATGACCGTTATATTGTAGATGACGACTTGACACATGATACTGTCGATTGGGGAAAAATTAATCACCCATTATCCCCTGAGAAATTTGACATAATTTTCAGTAGGATGAAAAGATCACTAGAAGGAAAAGAAGCCTTTATATTCGATGGATATGTTGGAGCAGAGAAAGAAAGCAGGCTTTCGATTAGGACAATAACAGATAATGCATGGCAGAATCTCTTTGCGATGCAGATTTTCATACGCCCAAGCGCTTCAGAACTTGTGGGTCACAATCCGTCATTTACTATTTTATCTATAATTGATTTCAGGGCGTGCCCAGAAGTAGACGGGACAAAAAGCGAGACCTTTATTGTCCTAAATCTCACGAAGCGCCTTGTATTGATTGGCTCAACGTCCTACGCCGGAGAGATTAAAAAATCGATGTTTTCCGTAATGAATTATCTGCTTCCTCTCAAAGATATTTTTCCTATGCATTGCTCCGCGAACATTGGTAATGATGGAAGGACAGCACTTTTCTTTGGCTTGTCAGGCACTGGCAAAACGACACTTTCTGCAGATCCAGAGAGACGTCTCATTGGAGATGATGAACACGGGTGGTCTAAGAACGGCATCTTCAACTTTGAAGGTGGTTGTTACGCAAAATGTATAAACCTGCAAAGATCAAAGGAACCTCAAATTTGGAATGCAATAAGATTTGGTTCTGTTATGGAGAACGTTATACTTGACCAAAGTCGAGAACCAGATTTTGATGATGAGTCGCTAACAGAAAACACTCGGGTTGCTTATCCGATTGAATTCATTCCAAATGCCGTTTTACCAAGTATTGGGAACCATCCCGATGTCATTATTTTCCTTGCCGCAGATGCATTCGGAGTACTGCCTCCAATTGGAAGATTGTCAAAAGAGCACGCTATGTATCATTTTATGTCCGGCTACACTAGTAAGTTGGCTGGGACAGAGAGGGGCATCACTGAACCACAAGAGACTTTTTCTCATTGCTTTGGTGCACCGTTCATGTTGTTGAAGCCAAGAGAGTATGCTAATATGCTTGGGGAAAGAATTAGCGAACATAATTCGAAGGTCTATTTGATAAACACGGGTTGGGTGGGGGGACCATACGGGGTTGGACGTAGGATGAACCTACAGCAGACTAGGTCCATGGTGAAGGCTGCAGTCAATGGTAATTTAGAAAAAGTTTCTTACAGGCGACATGAAATATTCAATGTCGAGATTCCAATCTCATGTCCTGGAGTGCCAGATTATATCCTTGATCCTATCAACACGTGGTCTGACAAACAAAAGTATTTGGAATCGGCAAAGAGACTTGCTTACTTGTTCGTCAAAAACTTCGAGAAATTTGGCAATATGCCGATAGATATCATTAATGCGGGACCCAGAATACTGTAACTGAAGTGTAGCCCGGAGCAGATTCGAACTGCTGTCCTCAGGTTTCTTTTCTTTTAGATCCAGAGCCTGAAATCCCTAGCCCTCAAGTAAGTTTGGCCACTAGATTCGGCACACGTTTATGACGTGCTCGACCGGGCTTCCGAGCTGTATGGATCAATAAGCCAGGACTAATATTTGACTGTAACGCTCGGGTGTGATTGAATCCATTGACCTGATTGTATGTTAGCCGCTTACCGTATAACGCAAATAGTCGACTCAATACTTGAAGTGGCTCAGAAAATGTTGCCTTATATCCTCCTTTCAAGTAAGTAATTCCGCTTCTGATATAACCAATACGTAATTAGGACAAGCAACGCCGCGAGAAAAGCGCCGCTTAATAGTGTACTTGGATTTTCATATGGCAAGCACTTGTATTCGCCAGCATAGCACCCGGCAAGAAAGAAAGAGCAGTTCCAAACCGAATGCGATACCACTGCAAACCAACCCTTACCAGAAATCCATACCCGAAAACTGAAAAAAAATGAAGGGATTACAAATAACCAATTAATGTAAGCCAGACTCAAAATGGATAAATCTTCAGTATTGATGAGATGAAGAAAAATCCAAACTATGCCTCCGATAAGTGCTGCGTTTCCATTTGCTAACCCATACAAGGGGATACCGAAAAATAATGACTCTTCAATAGGGCCAGCCAAAACTACAGAATCAAAATATCGAGGGATATTGGGCTCCATATATCCGGGAATAGTCGTTTGTATCAAAAAAGTACCAGCAAGGGCAACAATAAGGCCTAAGGAATGATAAAATCCGAACATTAATAACAAATATTGGATAGATGTTTGATGAAATTTAGATAACCATCGTAATGGATTCAAGTCATTTGCGAATTGGCCTAGCATTCTGATCTTGCTACCGATTTCATATTAGCCGATATAAAGCCGCATTCCTGCTGATTGGTTGAGATTTTCCTTGAGATAGCCCTAAGATTCAATGGATTTGTCTTCATGGCAAAATCAAAAGGCCTAGTATTAGCTAATTTGATGGACGTCCTATTGTTCTTACAGTATAATTCATTAAAAGAGTACATTTTTTTCTCCTCCGTATTTAGCCTAATCCATGTGAATAGAAGATTCACAGACTGTTCCAGATGATAGACCATACTTCCATGTTTCCGTTTGCATTGACTATTGGTCAAATTGGAGATCATTGTAATGATTAGATCTTTGGAACACGTTCGTTACACTTTATTGTTCTTAGAAGACATGATTACAACGTCTTGAAGCTACGGTGTTATTTCATAACGTTACATGAAACTTAGGTCGTTGAGAATGTATTGCACTAATGGCGCTATCGACGCTGTTCCCTGAATCTTCTACAACTATTAGTATTCTTGACGTTTCTTCTTGCGCGTCTAAATTGAGAATGTTAATACCGTGTTCACCCACAGTGCTACTTGCCAACGAAGCAATTCGAGGACTCTTCCACATATTGTCGCCAATCATTGTAACTACGCCTCTTTGATATATTATGTCCACCTTTGAGCTGTAAGCTCTGAAGTACCGCTCATTCCTTCTGATGAATTCTGCATCCAAAAAGAGTATTCTTGATATTTCAAGGTCATCGATTCTGTAAGGAGATAGTTTTACAAATTCGTGATACTCTCTAACCTTCTCAAGCATTGCCAGCAAATGTGAAGCAGACATTGAATCCATTCTTACAATTGCACAGTTCTTTTTACCGGTAACGATCTTGATTAGGTTCTCATCTCCATCATTTGGCAATGTCCTTTTTATGACCGTGCAGCGCGAAGGATATGACATATCTGTTACAGTAATTGGGATATCTAAATTGTTGTCATCGATTTCCTTTATCGCTACTGGGTCAAGTATCTTCATTCCAAACATACCTGCGAGCCTAGCTTCATTGTAAGATAAATGAGTAACGTAGTGTAGCTCATTCTTGACTACTTTAGGGTCGGCACTTTGCACGGCACCGTCCTTCTCAAAGTCTAATCTGACGTCGTATTTGTCATGAAGCAGGATAGCAATATCTGCAGCAGTTCTATCAGAGCCGCCTCGTTCATATGTAGTTTCAAGCCCATCAGATGTCTTTCCTATGAAACCTCCCATGGTAACAACTTCGTTATCTTCAATCAGATCTGACAAATAAGAAATTCTTTTCTTAGACTCTTCAAAGCTGAAATTTGCTCCTTCAAAATTATCATCAGTGATAATTGGCCATTGTGTTATGCTAACATGTTTAGATTTAAACCCATTGCTCTTTAGAACATAATCCATTAGATAGGACATGGGAATTTCGCCACTGTAGGCCAAAGTCCTTGATCTGACGACATCTACAAAGCGCCTATTTTCTGCGGCCTGTTTAAGAGATATAGTCACCTCATGAAAAAAGGAGTTTAATAGTTCTACGTATTCCTGTCTGTAATTTGCGTTAAGATAATTCGATGATAGATCATCGTATACACCTCTAAGTACTCCTAAATCGACTGTTTGTGAAGAGGCAAAACTTTTGCCTTTACTTATTGCAACATCAGTCATCGAAACATTCTTTTCAGCGTATTCAATGATGGGTGCAGAGAATACGGCAACTATTTTTGATTCCTTCTTAAGTTGCCTTATCCGCTCAATAACTGAAGGAAGTAATGATCCGTGCACGCCAAGTGCGCTTCCTCCGAATTTCGCTACCACAACTCCAACCAAATCATGTATTCGTAAAAATGCTACATGTCAATCCATATATTTGCTATCATGAATTGGTTGACTCTGATCTATTTCAATCTATCCACTTTTAGCATATTAGTGATATCTTGGAAAGTCCTTAAGTAAGCTTCTGTTTAGATGCAATACATTATACCACCTGAAACGATAGGTATCTTGGTCAGATCAGAAAGCTCTTTAACTCTAGCCACGATTGCATTGAACCAAAGGCTATCAATTCCTTGACTCCAAATGGTCACCTTCTTGAATCGCCTCTCTGATCCCCCTGCAAAAAAGCCGGTGCAATCTTCCGCGGTCATGTTATTGTATTTCTGACCAATCTCCGCCACAATGGTCTCAGCCTCCATTGGCAGGTACAGGATGGTCAGTGTCGGGAAAGGAACAGTATTCTGAGTCGAAGAAGTCCCATCTTCCATATGACAGATCTTTCAAAGTCACAGTTATATCTGGATTTCGAGAAGTTGGGATAAATCTAATTTTAAGATTCAATCACATTGTAAGTATTGGCGTCGTTCCCTAATTAATAAATAATAGAACTGTAGTCTAAAGTGGCCTTAATTTTTAGAAACTTGATTAACCGTGAAAGGCATGTTTAATCCAAAATGACATCTAATCCATTCCGCCCCGAAAAAACGTTTTTGTTTTTCCAACAATAATGAGAGAACATTGTTACAGCTTGTGCTTGTCAAGATCACCAGAGTATTAAATCTGCTTAAAGACAATCAACAAGCCCTAAAAAATTTCGAGAATAATACAAAATAGTTATTTCTCAAATTCCTATGTTCCTTTCTGCAGCTGTCTTAAAACCTTTCCTGATTGTTCCATTAAGAATCGAACAATCTAATTTCCAGTTCAGTATTATAGGCATAATTCCGATGGCCTATCTTGATTAAAATGGACTTGCTATGCTAAATTACATTTTGCAAATGTAATCATTAAATTAACTACGATCCTTAAATCTTGGATATTTACGCATTCAATGTTGAGGGTGAATCTGGCAAAGCTAAAATATAGGATCAATTACAATCCAATAAACTACGATATACAGTTAGGCATGTATAACACCGAATCAGACAATCATATCCGATATGAAGATGCGAGAGCAAATCAGTGGAGATGCGACAAATGTGACGGCACATTTTCGACCTTCCGAAAGCTCAAACTGCATAAATCTCAAATCCATGCATATTAGATTTTTGTATATAAAGGTTATAAGATCGCTATATATAACAACCTGAGTTGTATACGTTCCGGTAACATGAGTTATGCTGAGTACATATCCCAATTGATCAATTGTACTCCGGCTGAGTTGAAGGGTCCGGAAAAATCATCGTTTCTAAGGCTCATGGAGCTTTCTAATAAGAATGAAGGGATACATTCGTATTTGTGGTTCAAAAAGCAGGCACCATTTAGCTCTGAGGACGAAAAGCTATTTTCTACCCTTGTCGATGGCAATCTAGTGGAGGTGATTCATGGAGGTAGGTTTAGAAGGGGTGGCCGAAACTACGCATTAACAACGTGCGGACTATTTTACATTCTGAGCGAGAATCAGGTTTTTTCTGGCATTTTACTCTCGAGATACTGTGGCAATATTATATTGCAACTGTTGTTATTTCAATACTTGGAAGAGGACACCGTCAAAAATTCGAGTCCACAACTTGAATTCTTAATCTCCGATTACTTGCATAGATGTTGTATTACCTCAAAACGTACTTTAGATACTATTAGATCCTCAAAGATTGCGGAAGATAGAGAGAGGTATTTGAAAATACTTGAATTAGAACTCAAAGCATTTGCATTCTGCTTAGGAATAAGGTTGACACGAATGTATTCACGCTACATAGCGATTTCTAAAGGTAGAAATACTAAACATGCGGACCAAATAGACCATGAAGAAGACAAGATGTTGAGTGCGCTGGTCAATGATGTTAGATTTACCCGATTTCGACGTAGCGTTCTAAAGGAATTAGATGAAGCAGTTGAAGAACTCGCTAGGTTAAAATCAGAATAGCTTATTGGTTCCATTATCGAGTTTATTTTTTGACTACCATTTTTTTTGAAAGTCGACACTAAGTGTTGTTAGAAGCACGACCGCCAGCAGACTGTCCGCAACAACGATAATATCATAAGGGTTGACATTTGAGTAGATCACATGATTATGGATAATTGCTTGAATGAATTTACGAAAGTAGGCTTGACTAAGCTAATGAAGCCGTTTGAAAATTCTCCTGATGACTTGTACAAGTTAATTAGAGCTTTTAGTGTAGCTTTTAACATACACGCCGGGCTTTCGAGAAACAACAATAAAAACGACCCATACGTCAATCACTGCCTAAGAGTCTCGCTTATCCTGAGTGAAGAAATTTGTTGCAAAAATATCATTGCATTAAGTGCGGCTCTTCTGCACGATGTCTTCGAAAAGACAAGAAATCCTTCATACGATTCGACAAAATTGTTAGCAGACTTTGGGGAGAATATAAGTGATATTATCTTTACACTATCGCGGAATAGCCCGGAAGATAGGAAAGTTGAATATTTACAACACTATTATGAGAAAATTGCTTCTAGTCCCAAGATTACCAGGTTTGTAATGTTAGCAGATAGGCTCGACAATGCAAGATTCTTGAGAACCGTTAGTCAGCGTGAAAGAGCATTTAGATACAAGGAAGAAACCGAAAAATATGTGGTTCCAATCGCTCAAGCTACAGATGAAAGGTTTGCCGTAAAACTGTCAATAGCATTATACGAGATCAAGTGACTTCTCAACTCCTATTGGCTCTTTTGAGTACAAACTCCGTCCTTGTCCTTGGTATGCCTTGTCCAATGTATTATACATCCAATCCATCTATGCTCGCTACATCCACATATTCTGCATCGCCGATAATTATTCAAATTGAGGGAATTCAACTACTCATACCTTTATTTTTTAAATCTCTTACATGCACGTCACAATTCTCGAACACAAGTATGATTCTTGATTTTCCCTTAGGTAGAATAAGATAGTTATAACTTGCCTGAAACTAGCGAGGAATTGCTCCAAGGTGTGTACTTGACCTCAATTCGAAACCTCCTTTGGCCCCTTTCATTTCTAATTTCCTTTTCCACCCGATGATATCGGAAGAATATCTAAGACGAGTTTTTAGCTGACCGATCAGAACTCATATCGACACACGAGCTAAATGCGATCATGCAATAATCAACAAAAAATGACATCGCGTCTTTTGTAGAAAGTCTCATGAATTAGCACATGCATGTTCTGAGATCTTGTTTTCTATATATTATTACACTCTTTGTACTTGGTACATTAGTCCCCCCTCTCGATCCCTTAGCAGATACTGAAACTAACTGGACTATCTATGTTTTAGCACAACTAAGTGCAGGAACTAATCTTAGGCCCCCGAATATGGCGACCGATCCAGAAGAATTGCTAGAATCGATTGGATCCCCAGGCAATTTGATGGATTCCGTTCTTGAAGAGGTGAGGAACACCAATACTTCGGAAACAAGTGTCGAAAATAGTGAGGCAGACTCATACTCGCAAGGGGAGAATATGATACTATCACATCAAATAATACCGGCAAAGGATTTTATCCATCTTTACGACACCTATCCTTTTGCTATAGCAGAAGGACTCATATCCGCCAAACTTCCTTGTGAGTCTGATAATAGCACTCATCTAAAAGTAATGATAGGTCAAATACCAAAATTACAGCCAGCCAACTTGACCATAGAGAAAGATCTCTCTAGGCCTGGATACATGTGTCTTTACGACTTTGAGATCCAGCAAGATTCCACAAGTAATAGAAATTCGTCACCTGTTACAGACATAGTACTATTTAATACTAGTGATGAAAGAACGGTTCTACCGAACACAAGCACTTTTGTTATTGGAGTCACCAAATTGTATCCTCTCCAAAATGGAACTCTCCCAGCAGCGTAAGGAAGGGTTAATCAAAGTGATTAAAACTCGATAACATACAACCGTCTCAAAGTTAATAAGAGTTCCAAATTACTAGATTTTTGAATGCGCCATAAAGGATTGTCATACGCAAAAGCTGGAATCAATATCAAGCAAATTGATCTTGCACATCATCTGATAGGCGGTCTTATACAAAGAACTCACAGAAATACAAATAAGGGACGAGTATTGTCTGGCTTTGGACATTACGCCGGTTTGGTCGATATTGGATCATGTGTATTGGCTCTACATTGCGACGGAGTAGGCACAAAATTATTAATTGCCCAGGCAATGGACGATTTCAGTACTGTTGGTATAGATTGTGTAGCTATGAATGTAAATGATCTTATCTGCGTTGGGAGTACCCCTTTTGCCTTTGTGGACTATATTGCGACTGCTAAACCAGATTTTGATGCGCTCAGTACAATAGCTAACAGCCTAGTAAGGGGGGCAGATGAGGCTGGAGTTGCAATTATAGGCGGTGAAACTGCGGTAGTACCGGGATTGCTTTCAAATGTCCACAATAAGAATTCTATCGAACTCTCTGGAACCGCGATGGGGTTTGCTAAAAATAGATCGGAACTTGTTTTAGGTAATAGGATAACGAAAGGAGATATCATACTGGGAGTGGAAAGCAGTGGTCTACATTCCAATGGATTCACCCTAGTAAGAAGAGCCTTGTTGAAACTTGATCTTCATAAAAACGTAGGAAATTTAGACGGTTCGCTGGGCAATGTACTGCTCACGCCAACGCGAATTTACGTAAAGCCGATGATTGACTTGTTTAGTTCTGGAGTCGAGGTCCACGGCATAGCACACATAACAGGCGGTTCTTTTACGAAACTTCGTAGAATCAATGATACCGTTAACTATCGATTAGACAGTATGCCGGATCCCCCTGAAATATTCAAATTAATCCAAGTTAAGGGGAGGATTGAATCCGCTGAAATGTATAGAACGTTTAATATGGGGGTCGGTTTGTGCGTAATCGCGCCTCGTGCTTCCGCAGAAGCTATAGTCTCGAAGTTCGAAAAGTATAGCATGAGAACATACAAAGTCGGTACAATAGAAAAGCCAGGTACTGGAGAAGTTTCATACGGAGTTCTTACTAAAGATGCAAGACCTCGTTGAAATTGAGAAAGCCTCGGCCTCCTATTATTTAGAGGGAAGATCTGAGGAAAATCACAATAGAAACAACAATTAATATTCCTATATTCGATTAGGTTGTTGCATCAGATATGACCGGATCGAACTCAGTTGAAATCTCAGGAACAGAAAATCCGCTTAAGTATGATCTAGCCTGTAAGGAGATCGCAAGAAGAATAACCGAAGTGGACGAATCCAAATTGCCCATTGTATCAACTATATTAAGACAGGTTTCGTCCGAGTTCCACCTGAAGCACCTCCCTCGTCGCCACGATTTTATGAAGCATTTGCCAAAGAACCGGTCATGGAGGGCCGTATTGAAGATAAAACCGGTAAAAACAGCATCAGGTGTTACCATCGTAACTGTAATGGCTACACCCCACCCATGTCCCCAAGGAAGATGTATTTATTGTCCTGGTGGGGTTGAATTCAATACACCTTTGAGTTATGTAGGGTCGGAACCAGCCACAAAAATAGCTCAAGCTTATGCATACGATCCCTTTGAACAGATAACCACTAAATTGAATTCGCTCGAGATAAATGGTCATGACACAGGCAAGATAGAACTAATCATAATAGGCGGGACTTTTCCTTTCATGACGGAAAAGTATCAGCATGATTTTGCAAAGGCTTGTTACGACGCACTCAATTGTGATACGAAAATAGGACCATCAGCTACCCTTGAAGAAGCTATGAGCGTCAACGAGAAATCAAATCACAAATGTGTTGGACTAACAATCGAAACTAAACCTGATTACTGCAAGTTGAGGCATATCGAGATAATGCTAAGTCTGGGTGTTACAAGGGTTGAAATCGGCGTTCAGTCGCTGCGAAATGAAGTATTCAGGCTAACTAACAGAGGGCACAACATAGATGATGTAACAGAATCATTCAAAATTGCGAGAAATGCGGGGCTTAAAATAGTAGCGCATATGATGCCTGGTCTACCTAGTTCATCTCCTAAAAAAGACCTAGAAGACTTACAACAGCTTCTGTACGACCATCAATACAGACCTGACATGCTGAAAATATACCCTACTCTAGTATTAAAAAATACAGCATTATACAAGATGTATCGTAGTGGACGGTTCACCCCATATACTGACGAAGATATGATAAGGGTACTTGTTGAATTGAAAAAGAAAATTCCTCCGTGGGTTAGGATTATGAGGATACAAAGGGAGATAGAACCAAATGATATAATAGCTGGTCCTAAAGAGGGTAACCTTAGACAAATAGCATTAGAAAGATTGCATTCAGAAGGGTATAAATGCAACTGCATTAGATGTAGAGAGATTGGTTTAAGATCGAAAGGCAGTATTGATCGAGAATCCTTTAGGTTAGTTAGATTGGATTACAGGGCAGCTGGAGGGCAAGAAATTTTCTTGTCTTACGAAACAGACGATGGATCTGCGTTATTGGGTTTTCTGAGATTGAGAAAGGTTACTGGATCTGTTGAATCTGAGCTTCACTCATATGTGTGCCACGATAATAGCACTCAAGTTGTGGCTATTGTAAGAGAGCTTCATGTGTATGGCCAGACACTTAGTGTCGGAAGAAAAGCGAACAATCTATCTTGGCAGCATAGGGGCCTAGGTAGATTGCTTATGGCCGAGGCCGAGGAAATAGCTAGATGTGAGTTAGGTGCGGACGCCTTATCGGTGATTAGTGCTGTAGGAACAAGAAAATACTATGAAAAACTGGGTTACATTCGGAACGGACATTATGTTACCAAATTACTAAATTGAATTTGTTAAGTTCAGACGCAACTATAGGAAAAGGGACTTGGCTTGACAAAGTTGCCTATGAGTTAATAGAGAGAGAAAAAAGGTTAAACAGAAGTCTTTCCACAATCAGAGTAGAAAGTGGCCTCGGAGCATCAGGAATTCCACATTTGGGAAGTTTAGGGGATGCCGTAAGAGCGTACGGAATCGCGGTTGCATTGAAAAATATGGGATATAACGCGCAGCTCTTGGCTTATTCGGATGATATGGATGGACTTCGTAAGGTCCCTTCGGGTCTATCGAAGGATTTGATCTCATACCTAGCTAAGCCTGTTTCAAATATTCCTGATCCATTCGGAAGTTGTCATTCATCATATGGCGCGCATATGACTGGACTCCTTCTTGATTCATTGGATCGGCTTGGAATAAAGTATACTCATATTAGTGGCCAGTCGACTTACAAACGTGGGCTTCTCACAAATCAGATCGACTTGATTCTCAAGAATCATGAGAGAATCGGAAAAAGTATCGCTAAAATAGTTGGACAGGAAAAGTATACGCGATCCCTTCCTTATTTTCCCATCTGTGATAAGTGTGGAAGAATATATGTCGCATCTCCGATAGATTATTTATCTGAGAGGCGAGTGATAGTATACAAGTGTGAGGGAACTAGAATAGGAGATGTTTACATAGAGGGATGTGGTTACCATGGCGAAACACACCTGGAAGATGGAAACGGAAAGTTACCCTGGAAAGTGGAATTTGCCGCCCGATGGCAGGCCTTTGACATCAGGTTTGAGGCATATGGGAAGGACATTTTGGATTCGGTGAGAATAAATGATTGGATATCAGATGAGGTTTTGCAATTTGCTCATCCCACACATATTAAGTATGAAATGTTCCTAGATAAAGGAGGAAGGAAAATTAGCAAATCGTCGGGAAACGTTTTGACCCCCCAAACGTGGCTAAGATATGGAACTCCAGAATCGCTTCTCCTATTGTTGTACAAACGCATTTCTGGTACTCGACATGTAGGCATAGATGATATCCCAAATTTGATGGACGAATACGATTTCTTAGAAGATGTTTTCTTTGGTGCCTTAAATGAAGACAATATTGCCAAGCGTACAAAATTAAGAGGGATTTATGAATACATTCACCAACTGGAGCCTCCCTCCAGTCCTTCCTTGCATGTTCCTTACAGAATATTAGCACAACAGGCTCTTTTGTTTAGAGAAGATGAGAAATTGGTGGACAAAGTATATGATCGATTGGTAAAGTACAAGCTAGTTAAGAATAAGAGCGACTCGCTGATTATGAAGATCCAACTTGCGTCGAACTGGTCAAATGACTATCTATTAACAACGCTTACGAGTACACACATGAGCTTGTCAAAGACGGAACAAGAAGCATTGCTAGAACTGATAAATTATCTAAAGAATTTGGACCCAGCAAATAATAAGAGTGAACTTGCTATTGTTATTCAATCTGAGATATTCTCTATCGCAAAAAGGAAAGGGCTGCAACCAAAGGAATTTTTCAAATTACTCTATGAAATATTGATAAATGCGGAGAAGGGGCCTCGATTAGGAAATTACATAATAGACATGGGGATCAATTGGACCTATGAACAGCTCGATAACTATCGCACAAGGCCAGATCAAGAAGCTAAAGTAGACAGAGACAAGAACGGCAGCTTTTGAAAAATCAAATAGCATTGCAAGGAGGATTCGAGATGCGGTTGTTTCCAATATATTTACTGAATGAACTACTAGAAGTATAAGACGCGCCGTTATACAGGGCCTCTACAGGATGCCTGACTCACGCAGTTTTTGAGGAAGATATGTTTCAGCCAAATATCTGAAACCATGCTTAAAGAAAGCATCAAGTTCACATTTCTCCTTATTCTTGAGGAAGAGATTCAATTCCTTTTGCCATTTCTTGTCCTTTAGCCATTGTTTCTTTTTCATATCATTTGCCCTATTCAGATCCTCGTCAGATGCGGTAAGGCGAGCAACTTCTGGGATATTGTATTCATATATATCAGAGAACATCATACCAAGTACCCTCGCATCTGGTGTGACTAGTCTATCGCTGTCGTAGCTCAAGGATTCACTACCAATTTTATACCTTAATGCGATCCCTAATCCCCAAGGGTCGGCGTCTGCAAATACCACCACCGGTTTTTTCCAAACCTCATTTAAGGTTTTTACCATCATTCTTGTCGCTCTATCAGGCTCCCCTGATCCTGTCATTAAAATGGCATTATATTTTTGGATGAATCCAGATTTTCTAATATTATTCAAAACAGTATCTTTCTCAACTACCATCACAAAGTCAGCTTTGACATCAACTATTTCTACATCCATGATATTTGTAGGGATCAATTGTGATGTTGCGCGACTTCCGAGATTACAGTCTATTATATCTCCCCCAACACGTAGCAAGATGGGACCGGAAATCATGCCCTTAGGCTTCGATGTAACAGAAAACTCTTCACGCGGTACTCCAGTCAATAATTCAACAGCCTTGATAGCATCGTCAGACGCATCTTGGCTTGTCCAGAATTTTTGCCTATTTCTTTCATCTCCGACTGTGCTAAGAGTAGCGTAGTACATTCCTCTAATAGTACTTTCCATTTGCTCATCCAACAATTTTCTAACAGCATTGGACATCACAACATATTGTGAAAAAGTTGGAATTTTTTTGGTCGTATCAGGACTTATGTGGACCGTCTTCGTTCCTACCGTAAGCATTCTTTTCTCCTCTGACCAAACTGTGTTATCATAACCAATCTTTGTTATGTCGAAAGAGGGCATTTTTTTTCCAGAAAGGACATCGTTACAAATAGCCTTCATAATTAGCCGTATCTTTTTTATCGTCTCTTTATGGCGTTTGTTCATACCCGACATGACTAGCTCAATTCCTCTGAAGATGTCAAGAAATTCTCGATTTTCTCCTGGGTACTGTCCAAACGCTTCATTTTCAAAGATTTCTTTGACTTAGTGACCACTGATGTTTCTTTAGATCCCGAACCCTTATGTTGTCCCCGAACATCATGATGTCCCACTGGTACTGAGTGATTCTCAACATTTACCATGACTGATCTTGGGTGAGAGACCCCCTTCTTCACATGTCTTTCAACTAAAGTCAAAAAACTGTTGGTCAGATCCTCAGCGCTAACGTCAATAGATTCAGAAATCGCATCCACTATTAAAGGTATATAATACTTGTAAAGCTTTAACCTATTTTCTGCATCTTTCAAATGCATTTCGTGGCGTATCTGCTTGCTCACTTTCCTGTAAAGGTCACTAAGACAGGCTTTCATGTATTTTTTCAACTCACCTTCTGATGCAATACTCTCTTTTCCCGCGGTCTTGTATGGGATTTTTGTGGAGCATATATGGAAAAATATGTGAATAGGTAGGAGATCAATTGCACGATCCGATCTAGATTCGAGTCCACTAAATTGCTCTTTAACTTGTTTCTTAGATACCCCCATCTTGTTTAGTTCCACTTCCGAAATTACTTCTCTTGCTACGTCGGACCCTTCATCATAAAGCAACGGAATTTTATTAGCAAATCTATAGAGTTTGAAATAAGAAAGGTTACCACCGTAAGCAAGTCCGCATTCTACTATTGTAGGTCTATTGTTAATTATACATGCACGTGATGAATATCCCGTTAGTGTGGGTTTCATCTCTCTTGTCGATATTTTAGGCTGTGATTCGTCATCTGAAAACGCGTTTTCCTTCCTCGTAAAGATAGTTCGCTCTGTAGTCATTCCTACTGTAAAGATTCGCTCTCCTATTGGGCTCAAATGGTCTACATTGGGGGATTGAAATTTAGTTTGCCTGCAGACATTTACAATTTTGATGAGCTCATGCTCACTATATTTATCAGCTTGCTTTGCCTCAATACCTGCATTTCTGATGATTTCTTTGGCCTTATCGAACGATAGCTTTTGAAAAGAATTGCATAATATGCCTTGTATGGTCGTCTTCTGAAGAGCATGAGTCCCAATTGCCTTCTTGAGTGTCTTTAAATCCATATCTGCGGGGTGTGGAAGGACCTCCTTGGCGGGTTCTGGCATGATATTAGTTCGCCTATCAAATGTAATCATTCCATCGTCTGTTGAAAAAGATATCACAGCATAGGGATTTACAATGCTGGTCTGACTTATATAATCATGTATCCTATTCTTTGTTATCGGGGAGAGCCGTCCTCTTAAAACTGCCTCTATCCGAAAGCCAGATTTTCCTCTGATAGTAGATTCTTTAGGCTTAGTATCACGCCTAGTCAATACTATTGGTTTATTGGTACCTATATCAGTACGCAATTCAAAATAATATTCGCTGGTCTCTTCAGCTGATTTTGACCATACTCGAAGTGGATGATCTGTATCTTTAGTAGAAAATGCTGCTATCATTTTTAGACCAACTCCGAATAAACCTCGTTGCTGTTGTTCGACATACTTGCCTGAGGTAAGAAATGAACAGACAGCTACGGAAACCTTATCCGAACGGATCCCAATCCCATTATCCTCACATGAAATCGCCCACAAATCATTTAAAGGATCTATCAGCTTAAGCGACACCCCTATCTTTGGCAAGATCCTTTCAGCCTCGCATGAATCGAGGGAATTTTCGATGAGCTCGCGTATCGCCATATATAAAATCCGCTCCCCAGTGAATCCTGCTAAGGCAGAATTATCAACAAAGAACTCAGATTCAGCTTTTCTACTAAAGCTGATCTTAGCCTTGCTCTTTGTTTGAATAATTGACGATGATCCCAATTGTACCATCCTAGACGAAGCCATTTCAGCAATATTCTTGGATTTCAAACATTTTCAGTAGTTAGCGAACTAGATTTAACCTTTTACTGAGATCCGATCCAACCTCCAGCAAGCTGAGCACGACTCTTTCGTTTTCAACATGCTATTTCATGAAACAAGCTTTAGCACCCGTAATATCTGATCAATGAAGAGCTCGTACGGACAGATAGAGACATGGATTCAATCCTGAAACATTCATGGTATCAAAATTACCTCTACTATACGTATTGCTGGATGATACGATGTGCAATGAAGGATTTTGTTCATAGGTTCAAAACTAATGATACTTGCATTGATCAAATATCGATAATGGTAACAGAAGAAGATATTCAGGCCAGTATGTCCGATCAATATCTAATTTCCTTGATTTTGAATTACCTTGAACCGACTCAAATTCTGTGGAAATCCTCAAAAGATTGGGTATCCTCTCGCGTAACCGAGGGAATTGTCAAAATCAGTATTTTCAGGAGGCCTCGCAAAAGGCTTTACAGTTGATAAGATCATTTCTGACAAATTTGTAAAAGCTGGGGATACCTTGAAAATTTCAATTATCATGACTACCGCGGAAGCTGAAAATCAAATCAAATCTACTTTACTCTATTTTATTCTATCTTATTCTAATCTATTCTATTCAAATCGGAGATGAAAGCCCTAGATGGGATTTGAACCCACGGCCTAGGGTTTACGAAACCCTCGCTCTGCCAGCTGAGCTACTAGGGCACTAGATTTTCTGTGAGGACATTTTTATTTAATTCTTCACCTCTATAAATTGTGACCAATCAATATACAGAACACGAATAAATAGTTGTTAAATAAAGCATTTACCATGAAAGTATCTATCTCAGGAATTAGAGGCAGATATGGAAATGATTTGTTACCGACCGATGTGGGTAAGTTCACCAGATCTTTTGCGGCGTCATTAATAAAGAGCAATAATTCCTGTGTTGTCTCGAGGGATACTCGACCATCAGGTCAAACCTTGGCCTACGCAACACTAACCTCGTTATTAGAAGAAGGAATCCAAGTATATTACTTAGATATTGCCCCTACTCCTATTACATTTAGGGAGGCAAGAAAACATAAAGGCGGAATAATGATAACTGCATCACATAATCCCTTGGACTGGAACGGGCTAAAATTCATTTTGAATGGGAGAGGAATATCTGAGAAAGATCTAGAAGGTATACTTGCAGACAAAGAGCGTAGTTCAAGTAACCCCGGAACAGTATTTCGAACTACTTCTTCATACGTGGATGACGTTTTGAACTATATGCAAAACAAAAATCATTCTCATAAAAAAAAGATAGGCTTAGATCCTGGCGGTGGAGCATCTTGTAGATACGCAAACATGTTATTTCATGAATTAGGCAATGGTTATTTAGCGATCAATGATGCTTACGGTACATCCTCAAGAGGGACCGATCCAACGGTTGAAAACTTGCACGAGTTAGGGTCATTGGTAACGGATAATAAATTGTCGCTCGGATTTGCTTTTGATCTAGACGGGGACAGGGTGGTCGTTGTAGATAGATATGGTAGAAAAATGGAGCCAGATGCAACTCTGTTACTCTGTGTTGGTGCAGCAATTGAACAAGGTGCCCGGAAATTTGTTGTGAGTTTGGACACTAGTCTTGCTCTAGAGAAATTTATCAAGCATTCGGGGGGAGAGATCGTGTATTCTAAAGTTGGAGAAGCTAATGTCGTTGACAAAATGGTAGAAATAGGTGCCGATGCAGGAGGTGAAGGGAGCAGCGCTGGCTACATTTCTCCTAACTTCAACATGTGTAGAGACGGATTATTAGCAAGTGCTTTGATCTCAAGCTTAGAAGAAGAAAAACAAGATGAATACCTTCACTTCATCCGAACTTACAAACAGCAAAGATCTAAGGTCTATGTTCCAAATTCAGTAAAATTCAAAATTATCAACGAGTTGGTTGAGCCGCTACGAAAAATCTCTACTGAAACAATCCTTGACGATGGTATAAAGGCCCTATTGGACGAGGATTCTTGGATTTTAGTAAGGCCATCAAACACAGAGGATATTTTGAGAATTTCGGTGGAGTCGACCATAAACAAAACCCAGGATTTGTTCGAGTTTGTAAAGGCAAAGGTACTCACCATTAATGAGAGAATCAAGGGAACAGCAGATAATTAACATTCTATCGTCCGAGCTTCGCCTTTATGAGAAGCCATTCCCGCTCGATGATGTCGCGCTTATAGATTTGGGCAGGACGAAGCGACCCCGACTGCTGGCATTCAAGTGCGACATGTTGGTTGGGAGTACTGACATTCCACCCCTTATGAAATCATGGCAAATAGCTAGAAAAAGCTTGGTATCGTGTGTTAGCGATTTCGCCGCAAAGGGACTTATACCGTCAGTATGCATCCTTTCATTGGGTCTTCCCCGATCAATCTCGCTACAAACTATCAGAGAGTTGGCATATGGATTCAGGAAGGCTTCCAAGGAGTTTGGAATTAATGTTATAGGAGGTGATACTAATCATAGCAACGAATTTACGATAGATTGTTCGATGTTTGCTCATTCTAACCTTCTAATTTCTACGATACCAGGACAGGGCGGAGCAAAGCCTGGAGATGTAATTGTTACCTCAGGAGTCTTTGGGCATACTGCAGCAGGTCTCAGAATACTATTGAATAATGCAAGGGTAAAAAAACAGTTCAAAACCAGATATACTTCATCTGTGATGCTTCCCAAACCGAGACTAGAATTTGGAGTCTCCTTTCGGAAATTTCTTTCTTCCTCTATTGATTCTAGCGATGGACTTGCCAGTTCATTATATCGATTGGCGATCAAGAGCAATGTCGATCTTCATGTTGAAATGGTTCCTACCGCTCCTGGAATTGATGATTTCGCCTCTGAGAATGGAATTCGTAGCATGGAGTTGGTCATGTATGGAGGGGAGGAATTTGAAATAGTGGGAACCATTCCTTTATGGCTGTTGAAGAGAGCACGGCAAGTAGCGATATCTAAAGGGTTGAATTTAATTGAAATAGGTAAGGTGTCAAGGGGAACTGGAAAAGTCTTCTTGACTAGGAATGGTGGTGTCCCTGAGGAATTGAAAAACAGAGGCTATTCAGACTTGTGAGTTCAATTCAATTCAATTACAATACGGTGCATACTAGTGTACCGGATCTACTTATAAAATAAGGCTCCTGAACCTCATCCGTTGGTTGAGTATGGAACTGCCTAATTCTTAATTAGATTGTCCCTTTAAGGATTCCTTTTTTTTGATATTAATGGCAATGAAAAACTGAAAGTAAGCAAAGTTAATGTCAATTCGCATACACGACCCTACTCACTACATTCATATAGATCTGCCAAACGATAATCTACCGAAGTATGAGTGAACAAACTAGCGAAATAGTCCAATATAAGTGGGGCGTTGCACATATTTTCAGTAGCTATAATAATACTTTGGTGCACATTACAGATCTCAGCGGGGCTGAAACAATTTCGTTTAGTTCGGGGGGGAGACATGTTACTGCTGATCGATATGAATCTTCGCCATACGCCGCTATGAAGTCCGCGGTGGCCGCCGCCGACATGGCCAAAACAAAGGGAATTAACGCTCTTCACATTAGGGTAAGGGCGGTGGGTGGCGTGGGGCCGAGGATCCCAGGTCCAGGTGCCCAGGCAGCAATTAGAGCTTTAGCGAGGGCAGGTTTCCGGATCGGTAGAATAGATGATGTGACACCTATTCCACACGATACTACTAGAAAGCCAGGTGGCAGAAGGGGACGAAGGGTCTAGTATAGAGTCCTTTTTTCCTTCTAAACGATAAGATCCAAAAGAACGCCGCCACATTGGCTGACGCTTTGACTAATTGCCAATTTCAATCGAGTAGGTGTTGCTCGTTATTTCTGGACGGAACGCCTGTTGATTTGGCAAATTTCTAAATTCCACTCTTACTGTCTCTCGGTACGGATCAAGAACAATCTCTGAGTCTTGTGGGGATCCCGCAATATAGAATTTGTGGTGAAAGCGTATAGGTACTGAATTGCTTCTTATAGAATCTGGCACATGGGGATCAAAGATTATCTGGTTATCAACTAAATTGATGTGCATCCCTAGAAATAGCTCGCGTACGGTGTAGACATACATTGCCAATGACCATGCTTGTAAAATACATGAATTGAATGGTTCTGGCCTATCCCCTCTGTAAGTCTCTGCGAACATCCCGTTCTCAGAAAGTATTCTCTCTGCCATAGACTCGATATAATACAATGCTTGTTCTTTACGTCCGTACTTAGTTTCAACGGCGGCCGCCCAGCCGGTGACGAGAGGCCAGATTGCCCCATCATGATATAGAGTTGGGTGGTATTTTGGATCAAGAGAGCTAAGGGTTCTTACTCCCCATGGTGTAGTAATATCATTTTTCTCAATTCTTCTAAGTACGGATTCGGCGTGAGTCTTTACATCAGTAACCCCAGTCAATAACATGACAAGGGCGTTTGGTCTTATACTTGCATCTTTAGTACCGTTTTTTCGTATAGTATCAAAATAGAATCCCCCCTTATTGTCCCAATATTCGGACTCTATCTTTTGTCTTAAGTTGAGTGCACCCTTTTCCCACTTCTTGAGATGCGATTTGTCATCCATAATTTTTGCGAGGTCGATACCTATATGCAGGCTTTCGTAGAACAAAGCTTGTACATCGTTGGCACTTTTCCTTCTATCTATGTGGTCCATCCATGTAGAATCCTGAATAGGTAGTTTTTCTGCTACACCGGTGAAACCATGTTCAATTAGCCCATCGCCATCAATATCTTTACTAAATCCGCAATTTATCAGATCAACTATATTATTCCACCTTTTCTTAAGGTAAGAAATGTTTCCAGTTGAATATACATATTCTCTGATACTCCAGGGGAAGAGAAAAGTGGAGTCGGCCGATCCATATGTTGTGCTATGCAGAAAAGCCTTTCCGCTAATGATCATAGGGAGTTCACCTTTAATTGTGGTTCTAGTTGTTCTCCTGGCTTGATGTTTTAAAAAATTCTCTAAGACCGACAAAACAAATTCATAGTCGCCTAGGGAGAGGTAACCCTTTAATGACCAACCGGTGTCTCTAGCCCAATAGTTTGGAAATCGGGGCAAACCTGCACAAATGCCAGGACCAAGCTCATCGTATTCTGCTTTGAGATACTCCATTCCTGTTTTTGCCTTCTCAAATGCCTTGGCAATTTTTACAATAGTCGGGTTTTGTTTAGAATTTGGCTGAATATCTAAAGTATTTGAAGAAATAGCAAGGTCGAAATGTTCCTGTGTTTCTCGTAAAAGCAACTTGTAATTGTCTCTTATGGTTTGGAATTCATCAAGACATTCTTTAGAGCTATTAAAGCTTCCGGCCGCAACCAAAGCGATTTCGCTTATTCCTCCGGCAGGAATCTCTATATCATATGATAGTTCCAGATCATTGTCGAAGGTATCGACCAGGATTCGAGATGGTTTCAGTTCCATAGGAGCAATGCCAATAGTTCCAAAGTAGTGGGCGATTCCTTTTCTCGCCGCAGTCTGCACTTGAAGACAATTTTCGTTCTCAATGAACCTAGATGAATTACTCTGGGATATAGCTGCTAGTCCGTAGCTGGTAATATTACCATCTATAATAAAATGAATACGTACCTTACGTTTTGCCTTATTAGATCGTTTTCTGGGACTCAATCTTGGAAGATCTACACTTCTGTCGATCAATTCAAGAATTGTCACGAATCCTTTTCGTTCAGTTGGGACGAACAGCTTTCTTTTCACTTGAAGTCCAGCCAATTCATGTCTAGTTGACAGTACGCCTTTCTCATGTCTTGAGGAGGCAACGAAATTAGGAAGCTTTTTTCTCACTTGATCTTCAATTGAAAGCTCTACAATAATTCTGCCAAATGCCCTTACGGGAGGTACATACAACCCGCCGTTGTCATACCTTGCCCCCATCCATGTCCAATTAGCAGAAATAGAACCATTGGAAGAACAAACAATGTATGCCTTTTTTCCAGAAAGAATAAGCGGAGATGTAAAATTCTTAAAGATAGTATCTTCATTATTGGTATCATATATGAGATCTTCCAATAGGTTTGATGGAATAAGTATTTTCTCTCTTTGTTCTCCAACATAGTCGATAAGTGTAAAGGGGATAATTATTTGTTCGAAACCTTCCAATTTGCTCAGGATGACGATCTTATGTTTTTTCCCTTGTGCCAACCCTTCCTTACTAATAATAAGAAACCTCGCACTTTGAAAAGGCCTAAAGGGAAGTGGTCGGTTTTCTGAAATTGAAGCTGCATTCACCATGTCTTCTGTAGTCGCTATGAAGATGGATTTCTTAGGATAGGGTATCTCGTTCACATAAATGTCCAACGATACAACATTTCCTCCCAAAGGAACCGGAGGATTTAACAAGGAAAATATAAATCCATTATACTTGTCCTCTCCCGTGACTATGATCACATTCTTTAAACTTCCCTCAATATAAGAGAGCAAAGTATGTGTTTTATCTAGCGTTCTAGCCATACGCGATCATCCCGACTAGAACTAGTTCGAAGTATTAGAGCATATAAAAGTATTCGAAGACAATAACGATGACAAATACTTCTTAACATTGATTGGATTCTATCTCTGGGCTCAGTTGGGAGTTTGATTCAACGGGGGAACTCATCTCGCCAGCTGCTAAAGAGAAAAATTTGGGTTAAGCGGATGTTCTGGCGGGAATGATAACTTGGTTGTCATCAAGAACCTACGTATCGATAATAAATCGCCGACTAGAATAATGGGTGTATTAAACGTTAGCTCTGAATCATTTTACAAAGGATCAGTAAAAACGTCAAAAAGTGATATTGAAAATACAGCGATTGGTATGGAAGCTAACGGTGCAAACTTAATAGACATAGGTGGTATGTCCACAGCTCCTTATTTAGAGACATACATTACAGCCAAGGAGGAAACAAAGAGGATAGTGAGAGCAGTTAGTCTAGTAAAGAGGTGCTGTAATTTGCCGATATCTGTCGACACATCCAGGGCAGAAGTCGCAAGGGAAGCGATTAAGATAGGAGCTGCGCTAGTTAACGATGTAACAGGGTTAAAATTTGACAAGAATATGGCTAATATGATCTCCAGCTACGGAACTCCGGTTATAGTTGGAGCATATAGCAAAGATCGCATTTCTGGAACTATATCTTCTACTCTAAAAGCATTACGGGAAAGTATAGAGATAGCCGCGAGTGCTGGAATCGCTGAGAACAAAATCATAGTTGACCCCTCCATTGGCTTTTTTAGAAGGGAAATTACAAATCACTTTAGTACTAGGGTTACAGGTTTGCCTTGGTACGCTCGTGACCAGCAGATAATACGGGATCTGTATAAACTACAATGCCTTTCTAAACCGATTTCAGTCGGAGTTTCCAGTAAATCCTTTATCGGAGAACTCTTCAATTTGAAGCTTGGTGATAGGCTAGTTCCTGACCTCATTTCAGAATTAAAATGCTCACTTGCGGGGGCAAAAATATTACGGACTCATCATGTTAAAGAAACCTCACTCGCTCTTAAAGCAGGCAGGTTGTTTGGGATCGGTAGTTGAAATTATCGATAAATATGGGCTTTGCAATATTCTCAAGGCTGTTGTAATAAGTCAGGATCAAATGATTTCCTTAGGTGACCTATTTAAATCTCAACATAGAACAGTACTTTATGGTTAAGTCTGCATCACCTAATGCTATTTTTATCCTTAGCCAAAAGAAGATCCGTAAGATCTACTATAAACCAGCGGGTTCACCATGATTCATATGGAACAGATTGTGCAAGCGTAATCGCTAGTTCGACGACTGCCTTAGATTCAATACGTGACATTGTATTAGTTAATTCTCGTCTCGTTCAATGCTCCACGCAATAAACACAGGCTATTCACAACAGTAGTAACAACTCACGATATGCCAGTCCTGTACAAACACGGAACTTGGGGAGGATGCAATTTAATCGCATATTGATGGGTGAAATTCATGTGCTTTATAGTTCAAACCACGTTACCAAGAAGCATACAGCATATTAGCATATTTAAATAAATCATGTTCGGGGAAAATAAAATAAAGACATTACTTTAAGGCCTACGCTATAACCTTCTTCAAATTATCTATTTTAGCATATTTTAGAAATGCGGAAGTCATGTCAACACCAATAAAGTTGGCGTGAGACAGATTTGCTTCTACAAGTATCGTCCTTGTTAGATTGCAATAAGATAGATCCGAATGACTCAAGTTTGACCACATCAAATTTGTCCCTGTTAAATCCGCGTGAGACATGTTACACGTACTTAAGTCGGAATACATCATTAGCGCTGAAGTCAAATTAGAGTTCTCGAAGTTGGCTTTCGATAAGTCTGATTGCACAAGATTGGCTCGGCATAAATTCGACTTGGTAAAATTGCAACCAACGCAAGATACTCCATTCAAAAAAGTACCGGAAAGATCGAGATTGGATAAGTCGGTTCCGTCCAAGTTGAGTTTAAAGATCAAATTTTCTATTCGCCACTTATTGAATTCATTAATTTTCTGATTTCTGAGAAAAGACGTAACAATAGATTGATTGTTAGCGCACATGTGTTAACCCCAATGTCCACAACAACCGCTTCTTAAATCAATATAGCCGCTACTATTACAGAGAGAAGAATTCAATTCGAACAAGACCAGATACTTAAGACGCAACGATTCTTGCACCTAGTTATCTAAGCCCCGGGATCTCCAATAACTTAGAAGGGGGGAGGTTGATGATATTCCCTTCCCTATCACCCCTAGATATTTCTTCAAATTCTATGGTGATCTCAACTGGGCCATTGAAACGTTCACTAATATCGTTAGCCAATTTCGCTATTTCTTGAGGATCTGTGAACTCCTTTGAACCGTTGAGAAATACTCGGCTTTGACGGCGCAAGATTTCACCTCCGAAGCTACTGTGCAACATTTCAATCAGTTCATCTACTTTGGTCTTTGGAATATCATTATAGTAAACTGCTAACCCATGAACTGGTTCCTTATCATATGGTGTCCCATATCTAAACCAAAAAACTCCAAAATGCTCGTATTCTCCTTGCAAGCACTTAATTTCCCAGTGGTTAGCCCATTCTAATGGATAAGTAGCCAAATGCATGTCCTCAGTTGTGAGTCGCCAATACCTTATCCTCATGTTAAAATCTGCTATTAATTCGGTATAATAAGGTGATGCCGTATAGAATGCCACTTTATACGTTCTAATATGAGATGGCCCCCGACTTTGTTCTTTCCGTTTGAATATCTAAAACAAAAGATATCGGCTTCTTTATATAGAGAATTGATACATTCGAAATGACTAGAACCCAGGTTCCAGATTTCGAGAGGATTTACTGTAGCTCATTACTTAAATCGTAAAACCCATCGAAGGGAAAGGTGGTAGACTCGGCATGATTTTGAGGTTTTTCTTTCATGAGTCCGCACTTGACCATCTCTTACAGATTTAGACCTCAAAAAAGGTGACCATTATACCTACCAATTTGTCCATCTTATTCTGTGATACTTGTGCATCGATTAGATGAGAGAGCCAAAACGGAGGATCTTTAATGGCTCAAGCATATTAGCCTTCTACAACTTAGCCTTGATGCCATAATATATATGGAAATCGATGGATGGATAATCCTTAGGAACGTTGAGCTTCGAACAAAATACCAAATTTGATGACAAATCACGTATCGGGTTGCTTCACAAGATGGAAAGGCATTTTGATAGTAGAGATATAGAGTACTTCAAGCAATTGCTTCATCATGAGGACTATGTGATCAGAACCAGAACAGTTTGCATCCTTGCTGAAATAGGGGGCAGAAGAGTCGTAGAAGCGATAAGTGACACGTTGACGAATGATAAAGATGCGTTGGTTAGGCATGAGGCAGCTTTTGCGTTGGGACAGCTGGGGTTCACAGAAGCATTGATTACATTGTCCCATTCTATCAATTCAGATCCTAGCTTGTTTGTTAGACATGAGGCCGCCATCGCAGTTGGAGTGATCGGTTCCGAACAAGGGAGAGATTCACTCAAGAAAGCTCTATTTGATGAAAGCCAGGAAGTCCGTGAATCAGCAAAGATAGCTCTTGCTAATCTAGATTATATCTCCAGTATTGAAAGAAAGGGAAAATTCGCCAAGTTGACAGGTGGATGAAGGGAGCTTAAATTTTTTCGGCCGGTGCGAGTCAACCATTCATTCTTGCTACGTAAGAATGACTTTCAAATCAGTATTCTTTTGAGCATTTTTTATTTCCAAGGCAATCCTTCTTCCCATACTCATTGGATCATCATAGATGAGGCTAGAATAAGGCGATCCCATCACATACAGGTTGGTACCCGCAACAATTCTCGCGGAAAATTCAAAAGTAACGAAATTCCCTGACGCATCGCAGACGCCTTCAAGGCAAAATGGACCTATCATACCTGGAGGTACCAACTGTTTTGCTGCTTGGACGAAGTCCTCGCCCATCGAATAGACTTTTCCCAGCAATGACTCTCTTAGGACGAGTGGGAAATTTCCAATTACATTATACGACGAAGTCTGAATTCCTATCCCCAATTGATGGCTGGCCGGAATCCTTCCCAGTCCATCTATATCAGTTTCGTATCTTCTGTCAACGCCAAGGAATTCTGTTTCATTGTTGATTGCAGAATAAAAATAATGAAGATAGACCGGAACTCCCTTTACATATTCCTGAATATATAGATCATCTTCACTCTTGATCACCTTTTGCTTAATAAGATCGAGCGCCCCTTTTTCAAAAGTTTCCTTGTTCCAAGCCAGGAAATATCCTCTCCCTCCAGCAGCGCCGTGCAACTTTACAATACACAGTCGATCAATGTCATACTTTGATTTCACAGCCTGAGGAGTAGCTAAGCCTGCATACGTCATCAACTCTTGTTTTAAATTTCTATCTGCCTCCCATCTCAATATCCATTTGTTACCAAAAATAGGTACTGTGAGGTGTTCGATATAATCAATATCTGAGTATGCAATAAGCGATCCGTGAGGTATTAAAATACAACCATTTTCCTTAAGGTATTCCTGGCACTCTGGGGATATCGATTCTGAATTCTGGTCGATTTCAAAGATATCATCTATGAACTTGAATCGCTTGTACAGAGATGTTCTATCTTTTTTACATACTAGAACTGTTTTGAAGCCTTCATCTTTTGCTCCTTTCATTAATTGCAACGCACAATGAGAACCGATAGTGGCAATGCTTAGATCCTGACTCTGCAATAATATCCAAGGTATAGACGGAGGGTGATTAAAACACTTCGAGAGCGATTTTATTCTTCCTGAGAATAACCTTATGGCAAAGGCGCTTTATCTCTTATCTTGGAGTGAGACAGAATTATTCTCGTTCGTAATTCATTTATTAAGGATACAGGTGACAGATTTAGTTATTGTCTGCCGCCAAACGTAATAAATTCTGCAATCAACTTTATGACAAAAGCTATGCCACCCACTACGCCCATCCCAAGTAAAACCAATCGCATATGAGTTACATAGTCATCCTTGCTCGTTTTCTTTGCTAACTTGAGCGTCTGTATTATCTCAGTAAACTTTCGCTGTACTACGGCCAATTACATTCAATACTAGACATAGGATTCGGATATTTGAAGATAACGCAGAAGAAACCAAAAGAATCTTATTTCTAACTTTTACCTTACTATCTGTTGTTGCAGTCCGTAGGCTGGGTCCTTATCAGTCCTCTGCATTTCTACAAAGGTTTCAGTATTTTGAATCCCTTCAATTTTCCCCATCAGCTCTATTACAACATTGTGCAATTCCTCCAAAGTTCTGGCATTAACTGTTACAACCATATCAAATCTACCAGTAACCTCAGAAATTGATCGTATCTCCGGAATTTTAAGAAGCTCTGCATGAATCCTTTCTTTTTGTTTAGGATCTCTGTTTATCCCAACAATGGCTCTTACACTAATCCCCAGCATACCTTCGTTTATAATAACTGTAAATTTCTGAATGAGATCGCGTTTGGACAAACGCTTAATCCTGCTATATAAGACGGAAGCATTTACATCCAATTTCTTACTAAGGCGAGGAACCGAAATGCTAGCGTCGCGTGTGAGCTCAGTCAAAATCTTCATATCCAAGTCGTCGAATCTTTGCACGTTTTACAAACATACTGCAGGTGATCTGATTAATAAATGTAGTTTCTTCGAATATTTCATACTAAAGATTGAAACCTGATCAAGTTGTTAAATATCCTGATTTTCTGCGATCCCCTAACAAAATCAGGATCAAAAACTATAATTTTAGCGGGTGTTTTTGTATAGATATTGTTTGGGCGTGGGCGCATAAAGCGTGGAGATTATGTATTTGCAGCACAGAACGAAAATGACTACCGTATTCTAGTCATAGGTAGAGTCCACGAAGTGAACGGGAGAAAGCTATCAGTCCTTGGTTCATTTATTCGTCCAGTCGGTCTGATGGAGAGAGTAAAATCGGGGATAGTGCAAGGTAGGCCTGCACAGGTACTTCATGATCCAGACCCAAATAACTGCATTTTTATGCTCATCGACCGGGTGGAAAGTGGAGCGTTCAGCGATGAAATTGATTTAGATAGCACTAAGACTACTTGGATAAACGAAAAAAGATATTTTGTACTTGATGGTTGGATACGCGAGAATCTTCCAGATCTATTCTCACATATTTTCAGAGCCTCAACGGAGGAGGAAAGGCAATATGCTAGGACGGTCCTGTTAGAAAAAATGAATTCTCTCTATGAAAGAGACTTGAAGGAACATGTTTATGCTGTCGCGAGAAGCACACGAATTCTTTAGGGCTATTGAAAGTTTTATATTATGGTCAAGCATAGACCAAATTCTACTATGGAATATATGTATGCCGCTTTATTGTTACACAAACTGAAACAGGATATAAATGAGGATAATGTAAGGAACGTCATAAAGGCCACTGGAGTAGCTCCAGATGATGCGCGAATTAAGTCACTCGTTACCGCATTGAGTGAGGTAAATATTGAAGAAGCTTTAAAGAGCAGTCCTGTTTCCGTGTCCGGTCCTGTTGCATCACCGGCTGCGACCTCGCCTCAGCCTGCTGAATCAAAGGAGGAGGAAAAGAAGGAGGAAAAGAAGGAGGAAGAAGCGTTGGAAGGATTATCTGCACTTTTTGGATAGGCTGACTGATTGAATCGACGTAATCTTTAATTTTTATTATTTTTATTTTTATTTTTGATTGGTGCGTCTAGGAAACTCCATAATTAAAATATTAATTTAGGCTGCGCTATAGCCCTTTTCCTTAACGAGGTTCGAAACACTTAGGGATTGAGCATGCGCATTCAATAGAATCGGTTTGATTGTGTCCTTCGTTAGATATTCGGCAGATATTGACAAATTCAAAGCTTCTTGTCCCGCTTGAAGAATCAATGGCCTTACCGTTTCTGGTGTAAGATAACCGCATAAAATAGCCAGATTCAGGCCCTCAGAAGCTCCTTTTGCCATTTCCTTAACATATGCATTCAAATCTATCTTTAGATCCTCTTCAGTAAAGAGTAGACCATCTGCGAGAGCGCAACTTACTGAGATGCCTGCTTCAATAGGTTTTACGTCCAATTTGCTCAAAAGAGAAGCTAATTTTTGAGATATTTGGTCACCTGGCTTTGCAACCCGAGTATCTTTTACCACCCAAATACTCCCTTGGTCAATTTTGGTTGGAACATTAGCTTCTTTGAACTCTGAAAGGACTGGCCCTGGGGTAATACCAGTGTTTCCAGCGGGAACAATGATTTCAGTTGGGGCAATATCTCCGCCTTTTGCAGGTAGAAATATTTTACTTTTGTCAAAAATAAGATTGAGACGGAAAGGATTGGTATTAGTAAACAGAAGCAGACATTGTCCTTCTAGTTTATCGCTGAACTCGGATAGCCGCGGAATATTGTCGATCTTTTCAAATGCCCTCTGTACTACTTTGTTCTTAACTACCCTGAACTTCATTTCGGCTCGAAATTTTTTCCTAAGCTGCATTAGTTGACTTGCTCTAACTTTATTGAGATTAGAAATGGCCAGGGCATTGTATTCCTTTGGGAAATTCATCATTTCCTGATACATAAGCCTCTTTTTCTTGGGGTAACTCTTTCTACCGCCACTCATAATACTAGATTCGGACATGTTTATTATCCCGCACTTTCCCCTTTAGAAGCGCCCGTTTTTGCCGGTTTACTCATTGTGAATTTGAAAACGGCGCCACGTATGTTCTTCTCTCCTTGAGGGAGCCTCTTTTCAAGTGCTGAAACTACAACACTTGCGTTGTTAACCAATGAGGAATCGTCCATATTCTCATCTCCAACTTTAGCAGAAACACTCAATTGATTCTTAATTCTCAATCTAATTGAGCCTTGAAAGCGACTCACAATCGATTCGAGAGGGGCACCGTACGGTAACGGAGTGGGCATCTTGCCCTTCGGGCCTAAAAACTGTCCAATAGACCTACCTACTGACGACATTAAGGAGGTATCGGATAAGAAAAAGTCATGCTTTCTTACTAATTTTCTTGCCTCTCTTTTGTTAGTTCCCAATCGGTCGAGCTCTTGAGGTTCCAAGATCGTCGCAATGCCCACTTTCCTGGCTCTCATTGCCAAGTCTCCAGAGCCAATTAGGCAAATCGTGGATTCATCATTTGATTTATGTGGTAAACTTACTACTTCGTTTAGACTAAAACCCTTTTTAACATCAATATCCTTCAAAATAAGCGTCAATTCAGCAGACTGAATGAAGTGTCGCTTATCCAAGCCATCCCTAGCTTGTTTTATCAACTCTTGAAGATGCCTATCAGTTACCAAGTAGGTCAGCAACATTTGCAGGAAGCCTACTTAAAATTGTTTATAATGCTGAGCGAAGGCATCCCATTATTCCTTAGAGTCACAAGTCTAGCGGGCCCGGAGGGCTTCGATCCCTCGACTTCCGGCTTTCTTCACTAGGAATAGAAGGCAGGCGCTCTATCCAAGCTGAGCTACGAGCCCAACGTAAACGAATCCCTCGCGTATATATCAAGTGGTATTCTTCTACTTTGTAATTTCCAAGGTCCATTCCTTATTAAATTCTTAGTTTTTGTAAAGAAGGAATCTTATCTGTTCATCAAATTTCAATAGCTACAAATTCGGGCAGAAACTAAGTAAGACTGGATATGACATCAGAGGAAGAATTAGGAGACGAAAAGCGGCATGGCTATGAAAATGATGAGCTCGCAAAAAGTATGCTTGGAATTTGGGAGGAAATTTTTAAACTACCAACAATAGGACCGCTATTTTCTTACTTTGGTAATATCAAGGATGAGAACGCTCAGTTTGCTAGCTTGGCGGAGACAATATTGAAATCTCAGATTACCCTGGGTCACTATTGGAAACAGGTAAATCAGGCATATTTAAATGCGGTTTTAAGAATAAATGAGAAGAGCTCATCTTCACTTCTGGATATTAAAACCAAAAAGGATCTAGATGACTACAGAAAACTTATGATAGATTCCTTTGAGGAAGAATTTACTCGGCTATTTAATTCTAGAGAATTTGCTCTAACTTATCGAGAATTATTGGATAAGCAAATGGACATATTAAGGCAAATCCAATCCTCTTCTCAAAGAACACTAGGAATACTAAATCTTCCCACAAGAAAGGAATTGGATATGATATCAAAAGATCTTCACGAGTTGCGTAAATCTGTGATGGATTTAAATGAAAGGTTGGAATCAGCAGTTGGCAAAATACAGAGCTAATTGTACCATTTGAAAAATTTAGTGTCTATGACGTGGATTGGTGGGAAGCCGATTTGGTAGAAATGGAATCAGGTCTGTAGCAGGCTGAGAGATACTTGCTTCCGGGATTAGACGAATGAAGAGTTTATTGACATCACAATTGCAAAGGTTACTCAGTGCCTTTCTTTCTTCTCATAATGGGTGTCACGATCACCTGTACCAGATCGCCTTCTTCTATGTTTAGGGCAATCCTTTCAGCCTCAGGAATTGAGATCCTACCACCGCTCTGAACAGTAGTTTTGAACATTGCATTAAAATGCAAAGCATTCTGCATAGTTGAGATATAACTATGCATTGCATCCTGTTGGACTGAGGTTAACTTTTTCATAAATTCCCGTTGCGCTTCATTTCCCTGTTCAACTGCTTTTCTTAAGGCATCGAAGGAGCTATTATCATTTTCAGTCATTGATAAGGATCAATTCGGTACATTTATTTAATATTATCACCGAGCGCGTCAGAAAAGACCTATTGTAAAAAATCTAGGACTATTTTTGTGAACTCATTAGGGTTTTCGATGGGTGGAGTGTGTCCGCACCCCTTCATAACTTTAGTAGTACAGCCTGGGATATCACCATAGGCAGCTGAATACTGGAAGGGAATCATTTGATCGTGCTCTCCCCATATACATAGGGTTGGAACATTTATTTTTGACAATCGGCCAGCTAGGTTGGGAGAATCTCTAATCCCCAGCAGGGTCGACATGAACGCATATTTTGCATTAGGGAGTCTCATTCGGTTAATGAAATCGCGTATTGTTGACTCCGGTACGATTTCGGAGTTATAAGTCATATGTGAAAAGGCCTTTGCAACATTTTCGTATGTGGGGTAGAGCGCGGCCATGATATATTCATCAAGGGTTTGAGTCGACGTTCTCATAGTCCCGGCTGGAGAAACGAGAACTAGTTTATTTACTTGGTTGGGAAATTTCATTGCGAATTCTGTGGCTAGAAAGCCTCCAAATGAGGATCCTATAAAAGTGGCTTGCTTGATGGAAAGGGCCTTCATGAATCTATTGAGGAACTCGACAAAGAAATCCATCGTATATTCTACGGTCGGTTTGTCGCTATATCCAAAACCAATTATGTCAGGAATTATTACCTCAAATTTCTTCGATAAACCAGGAAAAACAGGTACCCACCTCTCTGCTGAGGCGCCAATTCCATGCAACAAGATCAGTATTCTCGTACTCTTTGGATTGAAGTTAAAACCTGATAAATATCGTATAGTATATTCATCCATGTGAACGAGATTCATTGAAATGTCCTGCTTCACAACCGATTTTACATGCTCTTGAATCACAAGCCCTAATTTAATATCTTGTACTTTGCAGTACTCTCTAGTCAAGGTCAATTATCTAGCAAAGAAAATATTTCGAATAATTTCTATAACCTATAAATGAACTCTACTCGCAATCCAATCTCAATTGAATTAATGGAGGAGCATGCGACTTCAGGCCAGGATATACATGGGACTATTAATCTATTTTATGCTTCAAGATATGATACTATTGTTATAAATTCACAAATAGAAGAAACTAGCGGTAGCTTTGAATATGTAGAGCTAAATGGAAAAAAGATAGCCTATCCGTATCCGAGGCTTTCAATATTTGAAAAAGATATCTCTGGTCTGAATAAGATAACCTTTACAGCTAGGACTAATCATACTCCCCGCGATGCTTCCGCTAAGGTCAAGTTCAGGGTCTCCATAATCCAAGAACACAAAGAAATAGCTAGCGATATTTCCTACCTTATTCTTAACAAGTAATACTTGACTCGAATGAGTACTTCGTTCGTTTGTGTTTTAATTTAGCGTCTTCTGATTTCTACGATAATCAGAATCTTCCCTCGGTAACGGTAACCTTTCCTGTCATCCATGGATGAGGCTCACAATGGTATGGATATTCGCCTACCTCGGTAAAGGTAAACTCATATTTTTCATTGGCAGGAATAAGGCCAATGGTGTCCATGCTATTGAATGCACCGTTGACAGGATCTTCATATCCCGTATCAGAAGTTACTGTGTGAGGTACTGAATCGTCATTTGTCCAAATGAACTTGTTAGACAAACCCAATGCCCCTTCCACCTCCTTCGGGACAAAGTTTTCAGCCTGTGATGGTTGTGAAGAGCCAACTGCTATGGCTATTTCTACTGACTCTGCCGGGTTGAGTACCTCCTCAGGAACTACTGGAGTTGCCGTTGCTTGTGGGATATACACAAATTGATAGTACGCCGCGCTAATGGCGACAGAAACAATAAAGGCCATAATGCTAATCCCTGCCACATTATTAGTCATCTACCTGTGCTTTGTATGGAGGAGATGTATTTCACATATAAAGTTTTTTTAGTGTTGAATTTGGTTAGCCGGTACGTCCGTTTCGAGACTTTGAGAAATTATCTACTTTAGCCGGGGAATTGGCATCTTGGGAAATTCCGACTTGCTTTGAAACGCTCCTGCTGGAATTTCCGTCTGTTCTCAGCGAGGAAGATTGAGTCTTTTGAGATGTACCAATTGAAGGTTGAGTTTTTTGCACTTGTTGAGGAATTAGCGGCTTTGCAACACTAGGTTCCTCGGTATAGGAAACATGAGAAGTTTGAGGAAGCGGCGAAGGAGCTTTGGGCTGAATTGCAGGTTTAGGCGGCAAAGGTGGAGGAGCTTTTTCCATAGCACGACCATGCCTGTAGATATGGAACATACCAGCAAATACCAGCATCATCAATCCGATAACGAACAACGAAAAGTTGTTCATTCCACTAACCACTGCGTAATATGCAGAGATATTGAGATATATTTGGAAAATGAGCAAGCCAACGAAGATTACATATACCCATTTTGCTGGAAGGTTGATCGGACCTTTTCCTGTAGCTTTCTTTGGCTGCGCCTTTGCCTTTGACTCAGCATTTTTGGCTAGCTTTATCATCATATATGTGAAACCAAACGAAAGCGGAACCAATAAGACCATTACAACATAAAAGAAAATTGGGTCAATTACAAGTCGTTCAAGTAGTGATTTCTGAATATCGGGGTCTATGTAGAAACCCCAATAGGTTGTAACAATTATTTGGGCTAAACTTGTGATACCAACCGCAGTAATGATCGGTCGGTCCTTCCATGAGAACTTCTTGTATCGATCTACAAATGGTATTATCAGCAATGCAAATATGAAGAGTCCAGGCCAGAGGACACCCGTCACGAACTTGTCGTACATCGTTCTCAAGAATGCGTACAGACCTGTAAGGTACCATTCAGGAACTGTGATCCCGGGCGGAACATTAGGATCAAATTTCAATCCAAGATCCACTGGAAAAACTCCTCCCGTTATCATTATGGCCCCGGCAAAAGCCATCACCATAGGGACATCAAAAACCAAGAACCTCGGAAAGTGCACCACCATGAGACCCAACATAGCAATAGGCAGCCAGAAGACATGGAATGCGTAAAATCTTAGGATAAAGTCGGAAAAGCCTCCTCCAAAGAACGCTTCTCTCATATCAGGTCCCAATACAGGGATTGAATTGGTTAATGACGCTGCAATAGAAATCGCAAGTTCAGCGCGCTCACTAAATATGATGTCATAACCTGTAAAGGCCTCGAGTATTGTAAGGACTCCTAATATAATTCCGGTCACCCAAAGGATTTCATTTCGAATCTTGTAGCGGCCACTGAAATATTGGTAATACATATGAAGTAATGCTACCATCACCATTGCGTTAGAGGCATGATAATGAATATTACGTAAATGGAACCCAAATGGGATTGTATCATTAATTCTTTCAACACTGTCCCAAGCCCTATCTAGGATGGGTTCGTACCATAGCATCAAAAGAGCCCCGGTTATGCCTAGAATTATGAAAATTACAAAGGTTAACATCCCTAGAAATCCAAGGGGACTAACGAAACGTGTGGGAATTGTGAATTTCATTCCCATGAATATAGTCCGATCTACCCCTTCGTAGACCCACTTACAGAACTGTGTTAAACTATTTTCACTCTTTAAGGTAGCGCCCAAATCCCACTACTCCATTACCATTTGGACTCCAGTTCGGAGGTTTAATCCAAATTGCGCCGTTTTGATCCGCTTCTAAATCTAGCATTGGCAAAACATTTGAGGGTGGTGATTGAAGAGATGCTGGTCCTGCAAAGGCCATTCCGGTCAATGGATCGTATAGGCTGCCGTGGCAAGGGCATTCTCCCCTTTTCCTTCCTGGTTCCGGCCAGTATTTCCATAAACACCACAAATGTAAACATACCATACTATACATCCTAAAAGATGAAACATCATTATTACTTCCACCAAGCTCCTCAGGTAACCGAATGAACTGCCATGTTCTAAATGATTCTTGGTTTAAAGTCGGATCATCCGTCTTAGGGTATATAACGGCCTCGGCATGATTCACTGGGAAGGAATTAATGTTAGCTTGGGATCCATCGGGCAATTCAACCTTAGCCCTCTCGGATACTTGCCCGGTAGGATTGGGCAAAAACTTCCCCCAATCTACAAATGGTATAAATGTTAAAACAGTACCAGCAGCAGCCATCAATTTCAAGAAATCACGCCTAGAAACCTTACCTCCCAAATTTGGAGGGGTCTGCTGTGACATCATTACAGAACTCAAGAACCGCATCTATAAACTTTTGGCCCGATTAGAATGGAGAATTTTCAATCTTCAAATTCAATCTGTGTAATGAAGATCTTCAAGATTTTGTCTACTATTAACATAGCCGCACGCGGATGACACCATTACGATAATCAATTTCTTGCAATTGATAATTCGAGACGTCTTCTGGCAGTTTAGCCAGTATCTGTGAAATTTTGGATTTGTTATCGGTTATCCTTACTAAGCTGTTCTGAGGTTCGAAATTCACAGCTATGTCAGAGAGGCCTGAAATACCTCTAATCTGCGCTAATATTTCATAAAAGTCTGGACCTTTAATAATATCTGGTTCTCCTTTAACCAACTCACTTTCATGTGAAATGAATGATATTTTCTTAATTGGAGGTGAACGAATATTTCCTACCGGTAAATCCCTGTTACCAGTCACTAGCTTCCAGGCATAAGCTGTACCCAATCCTGCCACGAAGCCTCCTATATGTGCAAAATATGCTACACCTCCAGATTGTGGGAATATAAAACCGAAGACTAATTGCATAATAAACCATATTGGCAAGAATGCAATTGCTGGAATCCTAATAGTTGTGATAAAGAAGGCAAATACTATTGTAAATATTTTCGCTCTAGGAAACATTACTAAATAAGCTCCCAATACCCCTGAAATTGCACCCGATGCTCCAACAGCCGGAATCAAAGAATTAGTATCACCCGTTGCGATTAAACTGTGGGAATAGGCTGCTAGTATCCCCCATAATAGGTATATTAGAAGGTATTTCAGATGTCCAAATCTGTCTTCTATGTTATCCCCAAAAACGAACAGAAAAACCATATTGCCCGCTATGTGAGCAAATCCACCATGCATGAACATTGAAGTAATGATGGACACTACATCTCCAGAGAGTACAAACCGAGGAATAGAACCATACGTATAAAATAATTCTTGCGTCGCGATAGGATCTGCAAAGTTGCTTGTAATCGACAATTCCCAAATAAATATCACGACGTTAACAAAAATCAGACCGTAATTGACATAGGGTCTTCCATGAAGTCTTTGTGTATCATCGTGGATTGGGAACATAAGGAGCTTATTTCGATCTAGTTGAAACCTGGGGATCTGAAAAATTCGTATACTTAAAATCCACCAAATGGATTTGCGTTAGGAGTAAAGTCCTCGTTCTCAGAATGTGCTTTTCGAGAATGTCTCTTCAACCGCTCTTTATCATCGAATTTCATGTCACAGTACTTACATTTGAATTCGTTCAATCCTTCTTCACTCTTCTTCTTGAACAAAATCATATGATCAATCGATATTAAACAATACAATACAACTTCATTAACCTTATGTAGTCGATTCTCTTTGGAAAGATCGGATAGCGCCTAATAAGCTTGTTAGTCTAATCATTGGTACCTGCAATATATTGGCCCTAATTACATGCCTGCGCTAATCCATCACTATCATTGTTAATGTGGACTTGACCCCATTGAGTTTTCTCAGCTTCCACGTTATAGTTTCTTTGACCTTCTCCATTGTGTCAGCTTCCACTTGTGCTACGATATCATATACGCCATAAACCTGGTAAACCTCTCTAACACCTTCGAGTTTATTGAGCTCGGTAACGATAGAGTCTTCGCTTCCTAGTTCTGCATTCATTAGTACAAAGGCCTGAGGCATACACCTAGATAGTCATTGCTGGTGTATAAAAACATGTAGATGAGATCAATTTGTATTAATTTTTCCATGTAGTAGCCTGTTCGAAGCTTTTAAGGCATCAAAAAAAACCAGGCGATAGCAACAAATTGTGTCTTGTTAAGCGTAGTCACTTCAGTAGAATAGGAATAAAATTATAAATATCCGATCTTAAGACTCTGACGAATCATCAAAAACTAAAACAATGGCTCCTCTCATTTACAGGGCAAAATAGGCAACCTGTTTCCATTTTCTTGAGTTCAGATCTCCTGTGGCAACTTGCTTTCGTCGAAAACACCGGCCCGGTTCCACTGGTATGCGAAATAATCTTCGCACCATTCATGAAATTCTATATTATCACTATAATATATTATATTCAAGTCGGGCCTCCCCTTCAAATTAGGAAATGCTACACAGGAATGCTTTTCGTTAAATATCAAGACTAACTTCACACTATCAAGCATTCTTCTTTCTACCATCCCTTTAGAGATTAAGCTTCGCCAGCCTATTCTTTCTAAGATTTCACCCCTTCCCTTCGGAACGACCGGATCTCGTGGGAATATGTA
>Ga0081455_10000284_pt1 | contig 66938 bp, 69 predicted proteins | sample TabmetS3T2R1_FD_70207 | JGI IMG/M metagenome (GOLD analysis project Ga0081455, IMG submission 70207) | Tabebuia heterophylla rhizosphere microbial communities from the University of Puerto Rico - S3T2R1 | ecosystem: Host-associated > Plants > Roots > Rhizosphere ...
GCGCGCGCCGCCGAAACTGGCCACCGCAGCGAGGGCCGCCGCGACGAAGCCGCTCACGCGCGTACCCACGACGCGCCCCTCTACGCCAAACGCCTTAGAACCCACGGCACGGCTCCGCTGTGGTCGAATTCGTAAACGGCGCCTGCGGACAACTGATGTAGCGCAGTCGAGCCCCCGCCGGCTGCAACTGATCCGCACGCATATCCATGGGCGCCTGCCCAAACGTCCCCACACGATTCGAGGCATCCTGAATGCCGAGGAACGCAACCATGTCGTCCTGATCCACGCCATCGCCGGAGACACCCACCGCACCGACGAGCGTCCGACTGCGATACACCGGCGCGGATCCCGGGAAAATCTGAATCCCATTCGCGAGCCCGGCGATGGCCCCGCTCGTCATGAACATCGCGTTGAATCCGCTGACGCCCGTGCAGTTCTGCGGCACGTCCGGCGCGGCGCCGAGCACGAAGCCGACGTGCTGAACGAGCGCGTTGTAAACGAGATCGAGCTGCACGCCCGTATCGAACACGCTCCACTGCCCCAGCGGCTTCGCGAGCGGACCCGAAGGATTGCCGTCGATGCCGTCCGGATAGAACGCGCGCCCGAGATTGCCGATCGTGCGCGACGTGATGGCGATCTGACCGTCCGTCAAAGCCGTCGGCACACCGATGAAGCTCTGCATCGCCGTCACGTACTGACCGAGGGGTTCGTTACGCAGCACCGTGAGGCCGCCATTCAGATACACGGCATCCGGCAACGCAGTGAGTTGCGACGCCGCTTGCGCGCCTGAGAAAAATGCCGCCGCCCGCGCCTTCTGCAGCGACACGTCGATGCCGAAGATCGGTGCGTCACGTGTGCGCGCAATCCCCAGAATCACGCCAGTGCTATCCACTACCGAAATCGTCACGCGCGCGCCTGCGCCCACGGGCCGCCGGATTTGCGCGCGCGCACGATTCGCGGTCATCAGCGCGCTGCGCAGAATTTCGCGCACCTCGGAATCGCTGAGCGCACCGCTGGTCTCCGTGCCGGCGCGCGGACGGAAGCGCTCCGTGTTCGTGCCATCGACGAGCACGAAGGCGTCGAGCCCGGGATAGTCCTGCGTGTCCGGTCGAATTCCGGAAGCCGGTTGACCGAACGCGGTTCCCGCCATCACTACGCCATCGGTGTAGCCCGGCACCATCTGCAGGATGCCGGCCGTGCCGTTGATCGATGCAAACGTCGGTGGCGAGCGCGGCGCGGACACGAGGTCCTGCTCGGTCATGTCGCTGAAGCGAAGCGCGCGACCATCGACCGTCAATCGATTGGCGCGGCGATCATCCGGCGCCGCGCGACTGAACGTCGCGGACACCGCGATCGCTTCATCGACGTCGGTGTCCTTGTCGGTGATGTTCTGATCGAGCGTGTAGATGCTGTCTGCCAGCACCCCCACCCCGCCGACCACGGTGCCAGCTTTATATAGAGGGAATCCGCCCGGATCAGCGGACAAACCGAGCGGCGTGCGGTTCGGGCCAGGACCGGGCGCACCGCCCGTCGCGAATCGCGTCGTCAGGTCCGAGCACGGCAGCGAGCTGAACTGCACGCCGCTCAAAGGCCCGCTCGAGGCGAGCGCTTCGAGCGGATTGAAATGCTGTTGCACGATCTGGCTCGCGGTGCGCGTGCTGAACGCATTGCCCTCGCTCGACAAATACGCGCCGGTCACCGCCTTGGCGATCGCCCCGAGCGTCGAGGGAATGATATTCACGCCTTCGAGACCGCCACTGACGGGCATCGTCGCCCTCGATTGAATCGTGAAGGTCTTGGGCGCGTTCGTCATCTGGAACACCCCGAGCACGTTGCCCACGCGATCGACGACCGCAATCGTCGCGGGGGCGTTGCGCGCCTGCGCCTCCGCGACCGCGCGCGCGATGACGTCTTGCACGTCATCGGTAGTGAGAAACGTCCCTGCCGAGGCGCACGTGCCGTCACATCCCGTCGCCGGTGTGTCCGCGCTCACGTCCGGCGACATGTCATCGCCGCTTCCGCCGCACGCGCTAACGACGAGCGCCGCAGCTGCAACCCCAATCCCCGCCTTCCTCATCACTGCACACCGTTCGTTGTGAAGACCCCATCAGTGATTGCGCAGCACGCGCTGCGTATTGCGACATTCAGCGCTACGTCGTCGGCGCGAAAGCAGCGCGATCGACCCGTCGGTACGAGGCGTGCACACGCTGCGGATTCGACGTAGCACGCGATGCATCCGAGTCGCGGCACGGCGACAGACACCTTCGCTGCCGTTCGTGTATCCGTGCGCGGATGAGTTGAATGACACGTTGACCCGCTCCGTGCTCGATCGTCTTTTTGTACATGTCGCGATCGAGGAGAGCCAGACGTGGCCGATCGACGACAGTCGATGACCTGTCGTCAATCGCATGCAACTTCGCAGAGAGTGAATTCGCGAGCGAGACTTTCGTCCGCGTCGCGCGAGCTACGGCTTGCGAAACACCGCCGCGCCGTCGACGTTGTTGCCGCCGATCGGATCGGTGACCGTGTATGTGAAGCCTGCGCCGATCGGCACGCCGCTAACACCCACGGGATTCGTGAAGAAGCCGGCGAACGACCCGTGCGCAGGGGCGCCACTCGCACCGACCGCGCCGCTGGTGAACGAGCCGCCGAAATGATTCGACTGCAGACCGGTCGGCGATCCGATCGCACCGAGCCCGCTCGCCGTCCAGCTCTCACCATTGATGGTCAGATCGACGCTCGCGTTGACGAGCTGCGCCGTGAAGTCTGCGTTGAACGTCGCGCTGTTCAATGTGCCGAGATTGCCGTGTCGATCGCTCGGCGTCGTCGCACCGATGAGTTGATAGCTCGCGGTGCCGGTCGTCGGAATGAGCGGCGCCGTCTCTGAATCGGCGCTCTCGATCCAATGCACGCTGCTCGGGCCGAGCGCGAGAGTTGACGTCGCGCCGGTCGAGACGACGGCGCTGGTGAGCGCTCCGGCGGACCAACGGCCCCAGCGCATCATCACGATACCGCTCGCGGCGGACTCGGTGAGCGTGCTCGTCCCCTTCTGCAGCGTCTCGAGCTCGCCGCTTTGATTGCGCACGAGCAGTTGCGTCAGCGAGAACGTTTCGTCGATCGCGTAGCCCGTCTCAGGCATCCGCGCGACTCGCGCGTTGTCGAACCCGCTGCTGGGCACTACGTAAGCCACATCGCGAGGCGCTAGTGGCGGTGACGTCGACTCGTTCCCCGCACCTTGCTGAAACACGAGCGCGCCGCTGACGGTCCCGAGATCCGCGGGATCGCCAACGATGTTGTACGTCACGCCGGCGCCCGCCACCGAGCCGGCACCGATTCGCGGCACGGTGAAAAACCCGGAGAAATTGCCCGCTCCGGCGATGAGGTTGTCGATGCTGACGGTGTCGTACGTGCCGTTGAACAGTGTGCCGTTGGCGTCGAACGAACCCGTGCCGCGGGCGAACCAGTTGTGGTCTCCCATCGTCACCGCGACTGCGCTGTGCACAGTGAGATTCACGAAGTCGGCCGAGAAGCTCGCCGAGCCGAACGCGCCGATGTTGCCCAGCGTATCGGTCGGGTCCGTATGGCCGATGAGCGCGTATTCGGCAGTGCCGGCTCGCGGAATGGTGGGTGCCGCGCCGTACTCGCTGCTCACGAGCCAATGGAGCGACTCGCCCGCGAGATCGCTCTTCACCGTCGCGCTGCCGGGCGACGTCACGTAGAGGTTCGATCCTTCCCAACGACCCCAACGAATGCCGGTGGCCACGTCGAAACCCGCATCCGTGATGGCCCCCATGTTGAGCCGAAAGACCGTGTTCTTCGCGCCGGCGAGTGGCGCCGCGAACGCGGCGAGGTTGCCCGCGACATCGGTTGTAAGCTGCGCCGTCCGTTCGCTCGCCGAGCCCGCGGCCTGCCGGAAGGTGCCGACATTGCCGATCGCGTACGCCACGTCGCGCGAAACAGTCGTTGCCACTGGCGTCGGCCCTGTGCCCGGCACGAACGCCGCGACACCCGAGACGGTGCCCAGCTGGTTCAGGGTGTCGCGCAGCTGATATGCGAGGCCGGCGCCGTTCAACTGATCCGGTGTGGTCGGACCTGCCGAAAAGAAGCCGTTGAAGTCGCCGGAGCCGCGCACTCGGCCGTCGATGAGCACGTCGCTGAACGCTCCGCGGAAACGCACCGTGCCCGCGGTGATCGGGCCGCTGCCGCTGGCAAACCAATTCAGCCCGTCGATGTCGAGAGAGAGCTTGGTCGACACCTGCTGAGTCGTGAAATTCGCGGTGAGCACGGCGCGATTCAACCTGCCGACGTTCCCGCTCGTATCCGTGGGATCCGTGCCGCCCGCGAGTACGAAGTTGGTCGAGCCCGACGTTGGCAGTAGCGGCGCGAGCTCGAAGCTCGGACCGATGATCCAGTGCAGGCTGGTGTTCGTGAGATTCAGCGTCTGCGCACCGGCAGATGCGGCACCTGTGGACCATCGGCCCCAGCGGATACGGCTCGCGCCGTTGCTGCCGGCGCCCAGCAGCGCAGCCGTGCCGGCACGATAGGTCGTGTTCGCAGCATCGAATTGCAAAAGACCGCCGCTTGCACTCCATACGTCGGAGTTGAAGGGACCCGTCGCCGCCGCTGTCAATGACGTTTGCCCCGAAGGCGGCACAGCTACCGCAACGCTAGCCCGCGGAGTAGCGGTCGCTTCCGGTACGAGGAGATCGACGCTTCGCCCGAGCGCCGTGCTAGCGAGTATCGGACGGTCGGGCACCGAACCAACCGGTGTCGGACCGAACGCCTCGTTCCCGAGTACCTCATTCGAGACAGTGGCAGCCGCGATCCGGACCGGGCGGCCCGCGGCTTCGAGTGGACCCGCACCGTCGTTGCGCAGAAACGTTGGCACATCGACGAGTTGCTGCGGCTCTCCCGCCTCGGCAGGAATAAATTCCACCGCGGGCGCGCTCAGCGCCAGCGAAAGTCCGCGTCCGCTGAACGTGATCGCACCTTCATCAACGGTGAGATACAAACCGGGGGCATCACCACATTCACCGTCACCACAGAACACCGCCGTGTAATTCGCTTTACGAACGCCAAGTGTCCCGATGGGCGTCTGCATCTCGTAGCCGATCACGCCCGTATGGGCGCTCAACCCACCCTCGAGCAACGTACCGGCACTCTTGCCGAATGACGCGACGGGCGCGCCGGGCTGTTGCACGCTCGATGGTAGTGAAAGCTCATCGATGCGCAGGCGCGAGTTGGCGCGCAGCGCGATGCGCGCGCCGTCCGCCATCAGAATCTGAACCCGCGACTGCTCGCCGGTGACGACGACATCGTCGACGTTTAGCGGATCGCCGGCCTGCAGCGCTCGACCCCCGTCGCGCTCGAGCGCGACCGACCCGGAGGCGAGCAGCACCTTACCGGCGGCAGCCGTCGCGCTCTCCGCAACGAAAAGCAATGCGAGCGCGCAAAGAAGCGTGCGAGTCATGTCTCGGGCCGCCTCAGAAGCTACGCCGGATGTACACGACCGCTTCGAAGCGAGCGTATTCGTAGAGCGAGACGTCCGAGTCGCTCTTCGTGTAGCGGAGGCGTGGCGCAATACTCCAGCTCGCCGTCGGAAAGCTCTGCAGATCGAAAGCGAGCGTCGCTGCGAACAATTCATCCTTGCGGCGCGCACCGAAAAAGGTGCCGTCGTAGTCGGACACCATCTCCGACAGCTCGAAGTACACGCTCGACTGCGACTGAATCGGCCAGCTCGCGTACAGCCGTATGCCGTATCGATCATTGCCGTAGGGAGAACCGGCACTGCGCACGTCGTCCTTGCCGACCAGCAGCGCCGCCCCGACACGCCCCGCGTTCGATCCGATGTTCAGCCGTGCGAGCGACACTCCCGCAAGGTAACGATCCGCATCGAGGAGCCGAAGGCTCTCCGGCTCGTACTCGAGCGTGCCGCCGCGCAGGCCGATCGCGGCTTCGTACTCACCGAAGCGGCGCGAGGCGCCGAGATTCACATTCACACCGCGCTCGTGAACCGCACCATCCAGCCAGCCTTGATAGCCGTCGATGCCCGCGCTGTAGCGCACGCCGCCATGCGCCCAGACCAACGTGGTGTCGAGCGACGCCACGCTCTGATCGATGAACGACGCGTCCGTATTCACGCGATGGGTGAGCTGCACGTTGGAGATCAGACCTGTCTCGGCGCCGAGCGCGCGCGTATTGCCGGCGCCGACCAGCAGCTCCGCGAACGACGAGGACGTCGCGACATTGCGCGGATCGAGCGTGAACCCGAGGAACGTCTGCTCGCTCGTCGACCCGTTCGCGTTGCTGTCGTAGCCGGCACCGAACTGCGCGAGCGCGGACCAATGCGAGCCCGCGCGCTGCGAGCGTTCGCCGATCGTGTTCAGATACTTTTCGATGACCGTGCGGGTCGCCGCCGGCGGGGACTGCGTGAGCAGATACTGAAATTGTGCGCGGGACAGCGCGAGCTCGCCCTGCTCGAATTGCGCGCGCGCCAGCTCGAGACGCGCGCCCGCGAAATCCGGCTGGCTCGCCACAGCGCGCTGGAGCGCGAAAGCCGCGTCGCTCGCATGGCCGCTATCGAGCGCGGCGAGACCGAGCAAGTAGTCGAACAACGGCGTGCCGGCGAGATCGAGCTCGTGGCTCGCCAAGAAGTCGTACGCGTCGCCCGGCTTCTGCTCGGCCAGCAACGACTCGGCTTGCTTCAAAATCGCGACGGTCGCGGGATCGGTCTCCGCAAACGCGGCCGCTTCCGCCCCGGCTCGCGCACACACCGCGGCCAGGAGCAACGTCCACGCGAAAGATCGCGCGGCCCCGACCCACGTTTGCATGCGTTCGAGCTCCCCCGAGTGAAGGTGCAAGGTTGGGCCAAATCGCGCCCCCGCGGCGCGAATGGGTTCACAACTTGCCCCGTTTCATTCTAGAGGCGGGGCCTGGCACGACACCATTGTTGGTGCCCGCCATCGCTGTCTGCAAAAGGCGTCGCTCGTCGCAGCGGAGCGACGCGAAGCGCGCCTTTTCGTGAACTCGGCAATTGGGTTTGCTACGGTTTGCGATGCGCGATCGACACGCACGCATCCCTCAGTTTCCCGGCTATCACTACGCCGTCGTCGTCGGATACGAGAGTGCGACGATCAAACGCTGGCTTCTGCGCGAGGCCGTGCTCGACACCCGTCAACGACTCGCGGCAGCCACGCGCAATGCCCCTCGGTGCGATTCCCGGACTTGCGCCGGCTCGCCCTGAACGCGATTCGGCGCGCCTCTATCAGAATGGATAGAAGCGTGGCCGGGAGTCGCCATAACCCGACCTTTTCCTTGCCGAATCCGCGACATAAATCACATGCCAGCCATCGTTCAGCCATTGAATTGCCACGCGCAGCCCCTAAATTACGCCGCGCGGGACGAAGGCACTGCCGGGGTGGCAGCGCAGTCCCCGGATAGAGTGAAAGAGTTGGTTCGTGTCATGGAAATCTTGAGTGTTGTGATGGTGGTCACCGGCGCGCTGATGTTGGGGCATTTCGCCTCGTTCGTGAAAGTTCGGTTCTTCTCGGACGAAGCGGGCACCGTCAAGTAATCGCGCCTGCGGCGATTCACCAGCTGGCCGCGTGTGAACGCGGCCAGCACTGCGGCCAGACTCCGGCTCGAGATCTCTCTCAGGACGTCTGTTTCGCGTCGGCGGTCTTCACCGCTTCGACCTGAATCCGCAAAGTCACTTCCATGTTGAAGTGATAGTCCTTGCCTGCGTTCAGACCGAACGCGTCGCGCTGGAACGTGGCGAGCGCATCGGCGCCGCAGTAGTCGCGCTTCAACATTGGATGCTCGATGCACTTGAAGGAGTTCACCTTCAAGGAGACGGGCTTCGTCACGCCGTGCAACGTCAGCTCGCCGGTGACCTTCGGGTTGCTGCCGGGCTTGAATCCTTCGAGCTTGCCTTTGTAGACGGCGGTCGGGTACTTCGCGGTGTCGAAGAAATCCGGTCCGACGGCCCACTTGTTGAGCGCCGCCTGGCCGAAATCGATGCTCTTCAAATCCACGGTGATCTCCACCGTGCCGGTGCCAGTATCTTTATCGAGCACGAGCTTGCCGCTGCTCTTGTCGAGCTTGCCGCGCCACATGGACAAGCCCATGTGATCCGCTTCGAAGCTCGGATACGTGTGATCCGGGTCGATGTCGTACGCCACCGGGGCGGCGAACGAGGCGGTGGTGGCAAGCGCGCTCAGTGTCGCCAGCAGCAAGGAAGTTTTCATCGCAATCAGCTCCTGAGTGAGTGGTAGCTCGATCCGTTTACTTGCGCAGCGGAATCAGCGCGCAGTAGCGGCGCGCGCAGGAACAGTCGCCTCGTCTAACCGAAATTGCCGGGCAAGAACAGCGAGATCGGCCGTACTTCGTACCCGCCGATGCCGGGGTTCGCCGCTTCGAGCTCCTCGGCAATGCCGAGGGCCTCTTCGCGGCTTGCGCAATCGACGATGTAGAAGCCGAGCAACTGCTCTTTGGTCTCGGCATACGGACCGTCGACGATCATGGGCGGATGGTGACCCTTCATCAGGGTCGCGGCGGTGGTCGTCGCCCGCAGCCGGGCGGCCGGCCCCAGCTTGCCCGCGCGCTCGAGCCGTTTGTGAACGACATCGAGCCGCGCCATCACGGCGGCATCCTGCTCGGCAGTCCACGAGGTGACGACGGCTTCCGAGTTGTAGCAAAGGATGGCGTAGTGCATGAGATCTCCCAGAGTGGCCGGCAAGGATGCTCCCTCGGACGGCTCCGGTGCGACCGAGGTGCGGCGAACCGACTCCTTTGAAAGGTTGTTCGAAGCCTTGGCGTTGCCGTAGCATTCGGCGCGGGAAGGGGGCACGAGAATGAAGACAAACGCCGCGTGGCTCGCACTCGCCACGGCCGCATTGATGGTCACGGGCTGCACGAGCACCAGACAACTCGCCGACATCGGCTTCCGGCCGCCGCAAGGCGACTATCGTCTTATCGTCATGCAGCCCGACATCTCCGTCGGCGTGCTCACCGCGGGTGGCGCGGTCGAGCCGAATGAGGAGTGGACCAACAAGGCGCGCGAGAACGTCATCAAGGCGTTGGTTGCGCAGCAAGCCGGGCGCGGCGGCGAGACCAAAGTCGCAGCGACTCGCGAGGAAGCCGGCGCGGACCCGGCTTTGATCACCGACCTCACGTGGCTCCATAACGCGGTGGGCCGTTCGATCCAACTGCACAAGTACGCGATGTACCCGTTGCCGACGAAGAAGGACCGCTTCGACTGGACGCTCGGCGAGAAGGCCGTGGCATTCGGCGCGGCCACGCACTACGACTACGCGCTGTTCCTGCACGCGCAGGACTCATTTTCATCGGGCGGCCGCGTGGCGTTGCAAGTCGCCGGCTTCCTCACGTGCATGGTCGGCGTCTGCGTCGCGCCCGCCGGCGGCCAGCAGATCGCGTTCGCGTCGCTCGTCGATCTCAAGACCGGCAAGGTCGTGTGGTTCAACGTGCTGACATCCACGGTCGGGGACATCCGCTCGCCGGAAGGCGCCGAAAAGATGGTGGGGATGCTGCTCGACAAGATGAAGCCCGGCAAACCCATACAGGCCGCCCGCACGAGCTGAGAGCACGCGCATGGATTCGTCGCGCCGTCGCTTCGTCACGCATGGGTTGTGTGGCTGCGCACTTTGCTTCGGCGGAAGCAGCGCGTTCGCCCGCGTATCACCCTCCTCCATGACCCCGCTCGTCGGCGCCGGCTACAAACCGGTGGACCAGGATGAGCGCGGCCTGTGGCAGGCGTGCGAACGGCTGGAAGACGAGGTTGCACACTCGAACATGCTCGTCGGTGATGCCGTGTTGACCGGGTACGTGCGCGGCGTCATGGACCGCTTGCTCGGCGCGCAGGCCGCTGACGCGCGCATCTACGTCGTGCGCGATCCAAACTTCAACGCGTCGATGGCCCCAAACGGCATGATGCTCGTGCATACCGGCCTGCTCGCGCGCATGCGCAACGAAGCACAGTTCGCCGCGGTGCTTGGGCACGAGTCCGGCCACTACCTGCGCCGTCACAGTGTGCGCAGTTGGCGGGACATCAAGGCGAAGACCGCCACCATGAGCTTCTTCGCGCTGGCCGGCGCCGCTACCGGCACGTGGTACTACCTCGCGAGTGCCATCAACAGCACGCTGCTGCTGAGCCTATTTCAATTCAGTCGTGAGATGGAAAGCGAAGCCGACGCGTACGGCCTGAAGCTGATGTACGAAAGTCAGTACTCGACGACCGCCGCCGCGGAGGTGTGGTCGCAGATCATCGAGGAACGCAAGGCGAGCGCCGCGGCTCGCAACAAGAAGTACAAGGATCGCGCCACCTCGCTCGTCTCGACTCATCCGCCGAGCGCGGAGCGCATGACGGATCTCACCACTTCGGCCGAAGAGCTGCTGTCGCGAGCCCCCGCCGAGGCGCGCTACGACGACCGGCGCGAGCAGTTTCTCGCAGCCGTCGCCCCTCATCGGCCGATGCTCATCGACGAGCAAGTGAAGCTCAATGACTCCGGCGCGAGCCTGTATCTCATCAACACGCTCGCGCGGGACGGTTGGGACGGCACGCTGCGCTACTACGAAGGCGAGACCTATCGGCTGCGCGACGAGAGCGGCGACAACACGCGCGCCGCCGCGGCGTACGCCGCCGCCGTGCAATTCGTCGACGCGCCGGCGCAAGCCTATCGCGCGCATGGCTACGCGCAGATCAAGAGCGGCAACACCGAGGCAGGTCGCCGCGCGCTCACGCGCTATTTGGAGCTGGAACCGGCGGCCCCGGATGCGGCGATGGTGCGTTTTTCGCTCGGCCAATGAATTCGAAAGAGGTGACGTTCATGCGGGCTCTTCTGGTTCTCGTCGCGACTCTCACGTTGGGCGGCTGCGTCACCGGCTACACCCTCGTCTCCCCGACACGCGTCGCGGTGGCTTCCGGCAGCATGAAGGTGAAGCCGTCGGTCGCCTGGAACAAGGCACCCAAGAGCACGTTCGACATCCCGCGCCAGGAGAACTGGACGCAGAACGGCCCTCTGCTCGACGGCATCACGTTCATCGGCGCGCTCGACTCCGGGCAGGCGATGGCGAAGCAGAAGCCGAAGGACGATCGCAAGGTGCCGGTGTTTCGCGCGGATATGACGCCGCAGGACTTGGTGTCCATGATCGAGTCGTACTATCGCATCAAGGAAGGCGCCACCCTCTTCGACGCGGCGGGTGTGAAGCCGACCACGTTCCTCGGCAAACCCGGGATCCAGTTCGATTACACGTACGTGCTCACGGATGAGGTGAAGCGGCGTGGACGCTCGGTCCTCGCCGTGGTGAATGGGAAGCTCTATTTGATGACATTGGACGGAGCGGCCCTCCACTACTTCGACGCCGCGCTCCCCGAGTTCGAGGCGCTGACCGCATCGGCGGCTATTTCGTAGTCGCCTCACGAGCGCGGTGCTAGCTTTGGCGCATGCCCACACGCTCGCGCTCCGCTCTGCTCACGCTTGCCCTCGCGGCGATGATCGCCTGCGCAGCGCTGCGCGCGGATTCCACGGACAGTTTTCCGGAACGCGTGACCTCCGGCAGCGAATTCCACTTCGCGCGCATGATCTACACCGACTCGCCGCAATTCCGCGGCTTCGGACGCGGCTGGTGGCAGCAGGACTGGCCGGAAGCCGAGACGCATTTCCTCCAAAGCGTGCGCCGACTCACGCGCGTGAATCTGGGAGATCCGGTCACGCTGCGCGCCACTGATGACACCCTGTTCGACTACCCGTGGCTCTACGCCACGCAAGTCGGCTATTGGGAGCTCAGCGACGCCGAGATCGCACGCTTGCGCGAGTACCTGCTCCGCGGCGGTTTTCTCATGGCCGACGACTTCTGGGGCGAGGATGAGCGCGCGGCGTTCGAGGCCTCCATGTTTCGCGTGTTTCCCGAACGCCCAATCGTCGAGATCGAGGGAGACGACGCCGTGCTCCACGTGCCGTTCACAATCGACGAGTTCACGCAGATCCCCGGTTTGCGACACGTGCGCGGCTGGGGTGGCGACTTGCGGAATCTCCCGCCCCCTCGTTGGCGCGGCATTTACGACGACCAGGGCCGTCTCATGGTGGCCATGAATTACAACCAGGACGTCGGCGATTCGTGGGAGGAAGCCGACACACCCGACTATCCCGAACCGATGACCGCCCTCGGCTACCGCTTCGGCATCAATTACATCGTGTACGCGATGACGCACTAGAGCGTCCGCATTCTGCCTCAACGCTACTCCAAGGAAGCCACGAATGAAGCCAACAACGACGACGACCGGCGCGCTTACCCTCTCCCTCCTCCTGTTCGGCGCGCTCGATGCGCGCGCCGCCGATGTGCCGAAGGAAGCGAGCGTGAAGCCGCTTCTCACGCAGGACTTGCCCGATATCGCGGGCAAAGAGGTCCTGATGCTGACGGTCGAGTATCCGCCGGGCGGCGCTTCCAAGGCCCATCGGCACAATGCCGATGTGTTCGTTTACGTGTTGGAAGGCTCGGTCACCATGCAAGTGGACGGCGCACAGCCGGTGACGCTCACCGTGGGCCAAACTTTTCACGAGAAACCTACGGACGTGCATCGTGTATCGGCCAATGCGAGCAAGACCGCACCGGCCAAGTTCCTCGTGTTCATCGTGAAAGACAAAGGAAAGGCGACGACGGAGGCCGTAGACAGAGTGCAGTGACGGCAGACCGTCGAGTGACGCGTAGATGAAGCGACGGGGCGTATGAAGCTGACGCGCTGATCCTGCTACCGGGTGCTGGCCGCGATCAGCGCGAGCGTCGAGGTGACGGCGCTGATCACGCCAGTTCGATACCGACTGCCAGGACGTGGCAGGTGCGGTGAAAGCTGATCGCCGGAGGCTTACCGGATCGCGGTCGACATCCGCCCCATCACGCCGCGCATCGGCCGACGTCCCGAGTTCGGTCGCGAGCCTTGCTGTCCAGACATCAACGCCTGCTTGCGCGCCGCCAGCTGCTCGCCGAGCGCGTCGAGATCCATATCGGACTGGCGCGCCTTTGCGAACATGCCATCCCGCTTCTCTTCCTCATTGACGTGGTGCTTGATCATCTCCGACAGCACCTTGACCTTGGCGTCGTAGTAGTCGTCCTGCGGGCCCGAGCCTTCGATCTGCGCGATCAGCTTCTTCGCGCCGTCGTGCTCCACTTCCGCTTCGTGATGGATGTCCTCTTCTTCCGTCGCTTCGAGGAACGCCGGATAGAAGATCTCGTGCTCGATCTGCGTGTGCACCTTCAACGCTGTGCAAATCTTTCCGGCCAGCTCGAGCTTGCGATCGTCCGAGCGCGTTTTCTCGAACTGCTCGAACCAGCCCTCCACTTCGCGGTGATCCGCCTTCAGCAGACCGATTGCATCGGTTGCGCGCGAGCTCCTGCGCTGGCTAGTACGGTTCCCTCGACCCGTGCGTGACTTGCGTTTGGCTCTGGCCATTTGTGCTACTCCATGAGTGGTTGCGGTGCTACGTGCTCCGTGCCGGCAAACTACGGAGGATGAGACTTTCCTCACAGTGGCGCGCTACTGCTTCGCGCGTCAGTGCTGTCCTACGACGAGGGCACAGTCACAGATCTGCCGGTCTGCATGTGCTGCGCGATTGTTTGGCATCGCGTGTGCACTTTCATAACGTCCGTAGCTATTTCGAGACCCCCATGTCAAAAAACCGACGCAGCGGTAAGGTCGTGCACGACGATCGCGGCAATGCAATCTGGGACTGGGCCATTGAGACAGGGGTACTCGCGCGCACCCCGCGCGGCGAGCTCGCCAACACGCTCGCTGACCCCGCGCGACTCTCGCTCGAGAACGACGAGCTCACGGTGCAAACGTGGAACGGCGATCCGTATAACCGCCGCGCCGACGGATGAGTCAGTAAAGGTTGCGAGCGGACGGCTGCGTCGCTTCATTGCGCGCGACCGTCGCCGCACCGGCAGCTGCGGAATATCCGGCCGCGCTGCTTCATGATCACGGTATGGCTCTCGTGGTCTTCCTCAGAGGCATGAACGTCGGCGGCCACCGTCGCTTTCGACCCAGTCTCCTCGCCGAGCGATTGAGCAAGTATGACGTGGTGAGTATCGGCGCGACCGGCACGTTCGTCGTTCGCAAACCCGGCTCACTCGGCAAGTTTCGCGCGACGCTCCAACGAGAGCTGCCATTCGAAGCGCACGCCTCGATCTGCAACGGGCGGGCGCTCGTCCGGTTGGCAATGACCGATCCGTTCGGCGGCAATCCCTCACGCTCCGACATCGTTCGCTTCGTGAGCATCCTGCCCAAGCCAAGTCGCGTGATGAATCGATTTCCGATCGAGCTGCCGTCGAGCGGCGCTTGGTTCGTGCGCGTGATTGGATCGAACACACAGTTCGTGTTTGGCGAGTACCGCCGGCACATGAAGACGATCGGTTACCTCGGGCAGATCGACAAGATATTCGGCGTGCCGGCAACGACGCGAAGTTGGAATACGGTTCGTGCGGTTGTTCGAATTCTGCAGAACTCGGGGCCAGTCTGAAGCAATGCGCGCCTGACCGTGGCGCTGAGATCGCGAACAACGAGCCAGTCTTCTTACGCTATGTGACGAGCTGAAGCGTCGAGCCCATCGGAAGGGTCGAGAGACTCTCCCACACTGTCGCTCGATATCAGGTAATCGACTCGCCCTCTCTCGCTCGCCTCCGCCGAATCCGCAAAGACAGCGATATAGTCGATGGCTACGCCGTGTGTAGCGCCGGCGGGCGTCTGGCGCGCCACCGGCGCGCGGGTCGAACGCGCTCGTGTCGCGTTCGGCGAATCACTCGGAACGAGCCGCGGCGCGGGTCCAGGCGGAACCAGGACGGACAGGCGCGTCTTCCTCGGCTTGTTGATTAAACGAAAACGGGTCTCGCGTGGGCCGCCATTGACCCAACCGGCGATCATTCCGGCGACACACCCCATCCCAACGAGCGTCAACACTCGCCTATCGAACGCGACGCCAACCCTGCGCGCAGCGCTGTTTTTCGCTCCTGATGTCGCCGCGGTAGGTGCTGATGTCGAGGCCACCGACAGCGGCGCGATTTGCTTCGGCGCAGCCAACGTAACGTCGGGCACGCACCAGAGCGCGCAACACGCGCACAACACGCGCAGTGAAGTCTGCGACGTCAGCGTCCACCCGCATGGTGTTCGCATGATCCATTCCCCGCTCAGGTAGGCTTTGTTTGGCGGGAATTTTGCGAGCTTTAGGGAAAGGCGGGTACTGCCGCATTCATGTCGTTCCGACATTCGGGATCGCGTGGATGCGACATGACGTTCGCTGGAGACAGGTGGCCCCTGGGCCGGAATGGGTGTAGGTGCCCTCGGACAGATGGCGCCCCCGGCCGGACGTGAACTCTTAGCGTAGGCCTTTGAAGTGAAAGGCCGCGCGGCTGCTGAGAAGTAGCCATACCCCACGCGATACCCCAGTGGTGTTTTTGGGTGGTCTGAAGCGCCGCCCGGAGCTGTTACGAGCAGCCCCGAGCGGCTACCACAGCACAGCCTTACTGGAGGCCACACCATGGGTTCTTCGAAGCGAGTTGATTCTAACCGGAGCAAAGCGCGTGGACGCCGAGCGCGCCGCGCCACCCATCGTCGACTGGATGGGAAGGCCAGCAATGTCCCGCCCGTGAAGCCGGACATCGACGAGATCATGGGGCGCTTGTCCGATGCGATCTCGGTGGTCGCGACTGCCGCGAATGCACTGCTCGGCGCACAGGAGCGCGAAGGCAGTACAGCCGGCGCCGAAGTCGGCGATGAAATCACCACCCTACTTCACGGCGTTCGATGCGTGCGCAGGGCTTACGACGCGCTAGACGTCGCCATCCGGGAGGTCCGCGCATGAGCACTCAACGCAAGCGGCCCGTCGTGCCGCGTGGACCGCTCAGTAAAGCGATTAGGAAGCATCTCGATGTGGCTTGTGAACACGTATTTTGGGCGACCGGCATTGTCGATTGCTGCGTGTACGCCACCGACTCGAAGCTCCTACCGAAAAACGGTCGGCCCAACTTCGAGCATGCACTCGAAGGCGCACACGCGCTGCTCGAAAAAGCTGCCGGCAATCTGATGGACGTGCTCGATGACGAGATGCCGTCCGATCGGGAGGAATCATGAACGGTAACGTCGGGACGGAACTCAGTGTCCTCGCAGAGCAATGGCGTGGACGTGCGCGGACGCTGATGCACGAGGCTGAACAGTATCGACCACCAGCAGACATGATTCGCCTGACTGCGATGGCTTCGACTCTAGAGTGGGCCGTTGATGATTTGTTGTGGGTCGCGAGCAGCCCGCAGATGCTGCGGCTATCGGCTGCCCGGGACGGCAGCGGTTTCGGACGCGTATCGCGAAGGCGCTAGTCGCCGGCGAGGGAGCGCTGCTGCTCGGGCAGCGCTTCCTCCTCGAACCGAGGCAAGCGTCAGCACAAATTTGCCTCAAGAACGCAGGTGAATGCCCGAGTGATCCGTCTTGTATGTGCCGGATCTGACAGCTATCAAGGCCCGAGTGGGCAAAGGAGAATGCAATGGTGGTACGATCCTGTTCCATGGCCGTCTCACGCGACAAGCTCTTCAAGGAAGCGCTCGAGCTCGAGCAGCAGGATCGCGCGGAACTCGCGAAGCTGCTCATCGACAGCCTTGACCCGACGACCGAGCAGGACGTCGAAGAGGCATGGATGCGCGAGATCGACCGTCGCACGGCAGAACTCGATTCCGGCACTGTCCAAACCATTCCTTGGGACACAGTAAGAGCACGCCTGCGGCGCTCTGCTCGTGGCTGATCTTCCCGTTCGCTTCCACCCTCTCGCCCAAGACGAGGCAGAGGGTGCATACGCGTGGTACGCGGAGCGAAACCTCGCGGCCGCAGATTTGTTTCTCGACGAGCTCGACACCGCAGTCGCCCGCGTGCGAGAAACACCGCATCGCTGGCCACGTGTTCGGCGGGACATTCGCCGTTACCTCTTCCGAAAGTTTCCGTTCAGCCTCATCTTCCGCGTCACGTCCGGTACTGTTGAGGTGATCGCCGTCGCCCATCATCGGCGCCGGCCGGAATACTGGAAGAAACGATAGCAATAAGTCCGATCCGATCATCGCGCGATACGCGTGCCGCATTCCACGCACATCTTCGCGCGCGGCGTCCGCAGACGCGCTCCGCATTGGGCGCACGGTGGTCCGGCGGGCCGATACTCCTGCCTCCACGCGTGCTCCACCCACAGCTTGCAATCGGCGAGCGAGTTGCCACTCACTTCTCGAAGGCGCTTGATGGCCGACACAGTACGACCATCTGCGATCAACCGCCGCAACTCGGATTCGATCGTCTCCGTCACGCGTGCAAACCGCGGAATCTCTCTGCCACAACCCGTGCACGTGCCGCCAGCGGCAGGAGCGACGCCTTCCAAACATCTCGAGCGCCTACGTAGATCACTCATCGTGACTAACCCTGAGAGATTGCCGAGTCTGCCGAAACCGGGGGCCGCATCACAACACAACGACCAATGTCTGCTCAATCTGGCGTTGGCACGTGCTGCCTGTTATGAAACCCCACGACAGAAGATGCATCGGGTAACGCACGACCGCACGGCGAACACACAATCAAGTCGCATGTGCTCGCGCGTGGTTCATATCCCGTCCATTGCCGTCCGCGCATGTCTCAACGCGTCTCACCCAGTAGCAGGACGTTGCATTTCGTTGCAGCTTGTCTCGAGTTTCACCGCAAAGAGCCTAGAAACACAGGCTTTCCTTGCAACACGGTCTGCGCATAGATTCGGCACACGAGTTACGCCGCGTAATCCGACTGCCTCTGGGTTGAATCGGATCACGGGCTCAGCGGATCGGAGTGCCGAGGTCGGTATGAAGGATCGTGACCTGTATTCCATCGACGAGGCGCGGGAGCGCCTCGGTGGTATTTCTCGCAACACCATCTACGAGATGCTTCGCAAGGGACAGCTCGCCAGCGTCATCCTGGGCTGCCGCCGGTTCATTGCAGCCGACGCAATCGCGAAGCTCATCTCCGCATCGACAACAATGAAGAGCCCGGCGCAGGACTCCGCACGAAGCCATAAAGCGGCTCAAGAATTCCTCGCCCTTCCTCTTCCTTCTGCCGGAAAAAGGCGTCGTCGCGCGATCGGCAGCTAGCGCAGCAGCGGCAAGCACGAACGGAGTGTGTAGACATGGAGCAGTTCGAGTGTGATGGCAGGATAGCGAAGTGTCCGCCTTTTGCAGCAGGTCGGTGGCCGCAGTCATGACGAGCGGTTCGCTGCATTCGGGTTCGCCATCGATAACGGTACGGCCGTCTGCGGAAGAGAAGCGACTTTTCGCGGCACTGGCTGCGAAGCGCGGCACGTCCGAATCAAAGCTCGCGCTGATCGCCGTTCGGTCGCTGCTGCGGGACAACTGTCCCGACGGACTGCCTTTCGATACTCCGGCGCCCCCTCATGACCGTGGCACGGATCGCATCACCATTCGTTTGCGACCGGGCGACCTTCGAGCGATCGCGAGCCGAGCAGCGGCCCGACACACGAAGCCCTCCACGTACATCGCGGCTTTGGTGCGCGGACACGTAACACGCAATCCGCCCCTCGCCATCGTGGAGCTGGAGGCCTTCAAGAAGGCGATCGTCGTCCTCGCTTGGTGCGGAACGCTGGTATCGCGTGCCCTTCGCGCCATGCCCAAAGACTCCGTGGACTGTGCGGACCTTTCGGCGCAACTCGCGGCCCTGAAGACTGCGGTCGCTGCGCTCGAAGAACGAATGCACGACCTCGCGTATGAATCGCTCCGGAGCTGGGAGAGCAACTATGGGTAGGAACCCGGTCCGGCTTCCTGGAAGCCGTTCTGCATTTCTGAACATCTTCAGCGCCGGCCGAGGCGGACCCGACCGTTCGATCCAGTTCACGCAAAGCCAGATCGCGCAGATCGCGAGGACGGTTCGACGGACGCCCGAAGTCATGGTGAAGGTCACGGGTGGCGGATCCACTCCGCGCGCGGTCGCGGCTCACGTTGCGTACATCGGGCGCCACGGGGACCACGAGATCGAGACGGACGAAGGCGAGCAAATCCAAGGACGGGAGGCGCAGCGCGCTTTAGTGGAACAGTGGCGCCTCGACCTTACGCCGGGTCAATACAGACGACGGCGGGACGGAGAACCGCCGAAGCGACCCGTGAAGCTGGTACACAACATCGTGCTATCCATGCCGGCGCCGACGCCCGCTGAGAAGGTGTTGGCGGCCGCCCGATTGTTCGCGCGAGAGAAATTCGCGCTCAAGCACCGTTACGCACTGGTGTTACACACGGACCAGAAGCACCCTCACGTGCATATCGTCGTAAAGGCCGAATCGAATCAGGGACCGCGACTCCACATCGATAAGCCGATGCTTCGTGCTTGGAGAGAAGAGTTCGCGCGAATGATGCGCGAGCAAGGCGTGGCGGCGAATGCCACTCCAAGTATCTATAGGGGGCGAAACAAAAGCGGGAAGAAAGACACGGCGTACCGAGCGCAGCGGCGCAACCACTCGACAGTCGTCCGCGCGCGGATCGAATCCATCGCCAAGGAGCTGCGGGCGACAGGCAAAATCGCCGATCCGAAGCACGACCAGCTAGAACAGTCGCGAGACGCCGTCGTTGCACAGTGGAAGACAGTAGCGAACATTCTCGATCAGCAAGGCGAGATCACGTTGGCCGGGGACGTGCGGTACTTTGCTGCGCATCTGCCTCCGGTACTCACAGACCGCGAGCGGCTTGGCGCTCAATTTGTCACTCATTTGCAACGAGAGACGCGTGAGCCCCAGAAAGTGCCTAGGCTCGGGGCACGCACGCTGTGACACGCCACGGGGGTTATTCAGTAGCGTCCTCGCAGAACCGCACACTGGCAGGCGGGCGACGATTCACTTGCGCGCGAACGCGATCGTCCTTCGACTGAAATCCAAGAGTTCCGCGTCATTGATGAGAACGGTCTGGTAAGTGGCGGGATTTGTATCGTGGTGAAAGTCGTTCGCGTAATCCAGCAAGCGCCGCAATTCGACGCGGTCGGGAGGAGACAGGATCTGACCTGGCGTACCTTCCGAGCGTACGCATCGCTCGAGAAACGGTCCGAGTAACGCTCCCGGAGGGAACTGTCCGGGATATGCCACACGAATGAACCTCTCTAGGATCGGTCGAAGCGCGACGGCTACTTCCATTTCGTTAATGCCCGCACCCTGCTCGATAAAGCGCGAGACGAGCTCGTGCCGGCGGTCATGTTCCGTGATGCAGTCCTGGTCGGCGTCCCAAGTCAATAGCGTCGACGACTGGTTCGCTCGCGAAATCCTCATCGCAGACGCTGGACCGTATCTGAGTTCTCCCAGATCGCGCACAGAAACTCCTTCGAGTGTGAGAGCACGATGACCTGCTCCACACGCTCAGCTAGGCGCCGAATCTCTTGTAACGTTGTCACGCGGCGATGCTCGTCCAGGCTTGTCATCGGATCATCGATGACAACGATCTTCCGATTGAAATTCGGGTCGCTCTCCAGCGACGCGAAGAAAAAGGCGAGAGCCAGCGCGTTCCGGTCGCCCGAGCTCATCGCGGTCTTAAAGGAAGGTCCTCCATTTCCGTTGGCCGAAATCGGGACCTCGTGCGCATTGATGAGGACGCTATAGCTGCAACTCGAGCCACCCCGCGTGTTGACCGAGTTGACGCTGGCAAGACGGAAGCCAGCATTAAAGCGCTGTAAGTAGTTGTTGATAGCCACCTGATAGGCGGGGAAAACTGCCGTTCGATGAGCATCCAGTGCATTACGCGCCTCGTCACGTTGTCGCTCCGTCGCAGCCTTGGCCTGCTTCTCGGCTAGATAGTTGTTGCAAAGCTGGACGGTCTCCGGCCGGAAGCGCTCTCGGTTTTGGAGAAGGGTGGCTAAGTCCTGCTCAAGCGTCGCCACGTTAGCGGCTGCCGCGCGTTCCTTCACGACCTCGATCTCTGTGTTCGCGGTTTGCAACGCTCGTGTGTACTGGAGGACGGTATGGCGATGCGCCCCGTAACCTTCCACTGCATCCCTCACGCGCGCACCAATGGCAAGAGCATCGAGGGGCGCGGCGCGTTTCGCGCGCAAAAGCTCGATCAGAGCTTCGAAAGCGGCTTTCCACGCTCGCGCAATCTCCGCTGTATCGAGCGGGTCATTCGGAACAGGAAGAAAACGAGACCAGAATTCACGAGCGCGTGCGATGCCGCCGACTGATCTCTCGAACGTTGCCAGCGCTTCGCCTCCATGCACCCGTGCGAGCGATTGGATCGCTTCGTCAAGCTCATGGTTCAGAGCGTTGTACGCCCCGCTGAAATACGCTTGATAGTGGGGAATCAATGGGGAGCTCGCGAGGCTCTGGGCGCAGAACGGACATATCTCCTGCTGTTGTCCCGGGTGGCGAGACGGTATCCGCTGCACGCCTTCATTTATCCAGGCCTCAGCATTCGCGCCCAGCGTCGCCAGATGATCTTGCACGCGCCTTGCGGCGTCAGCTTCAAGGTCGGCGAGCGTAGCAGCGAGGAGGTTCGCAATAGACTCAAGATCAAAATCCGGAAGAGACAGGTCCGGAAAGGCCTGCTGGCGCTGAATGGCATCCGCCTCGCGCGCTGCCGCGAGGCTGCGCTCGGCATCCTGAAGGAGTTGATCGATATTCTCGCGTGCACGCAGCGCGCAGAATTCTTCGGCGCTCAAGCCCCGTCGCATCGCGAACGGTATTGCGTTTGCTCTCGCTTGGAGCTCTCGATTGTGTTGCTCGATGCGCTCGACCGATGCCTGCACCGTCCGGCTAAGGTCAACGCCGCGCGCACCTACAATGAGTTCATGCAGGTTTTGGCGATGGCCGACCTCAATCGTCAGGCCTGAGCAAACATTCTCTTCGACGAAGATGTCGTCGAAAACCGCAATCTCGCCAAACCTGTTCTGCCATGCGTCATTCGCGAACATCGCGCGCGCATTGCCACGTCCGTTGATGACAACCATCGGCGGATGAGCAGCGCCAAGACGATGTCGCTCGAGAATTCGCGCAGGATCACCATTCCCGAACGACCTCAAGATCGCCGCAAGGGTTGTCTTGCCTCGCCCGTTCTCGGCGTAGATCAAAGAAAGCTTTCTGAGCGGAAGCTGACGGCCGGTGTCGACAGAGTCAAATTGCCCGATGTTCCGGATAAGCTGGAAGGCCTCGATCACAGATCGAAGTCCCGAAAGAGCATGTGCTCGCATCCTTGAAATTGCATAACACTCATAGTCGTGGCGGGTGCTAAGAGAATTGTAGCAACGCCATATGCGCGCGCGCACGGCAGGTAAGGCATGCTGGGGACCGCCTCGTTGCCTTTTTCGAGTTAGCGTTAACGTGCCGATGCGATAACGGAAAACGCTGCGTCATTCGTCTTAGCGCTCTTGTATTTATTTAAGTGGTACGGCCCATCGGGCCTTCCGTCGTCGCGCGCAGAGTCTTCAAGGTAGTCGGCCCAGTGCTGCATCCTCCTCCGTCGCTCCGCAAGTCGCTGAGCGGCGCGACTGGCGGTTGCGATGCTGTGGGGTGTTGGGCTAGACCGCGCGCCCGGACGCCTCTTGGAGAGTTTGTGAGGCCTGCGTGGCCCAGATCGGTGGGTAGTAGTAGTCCGCAAGTTCATTGGTGCCGTAGGCCTTTCTGTCGTAGAGAGGCACATGTACAGGTGCGTCACGGAGGTCCTTAAGGGTCATGTTCTCCAAAAGTCGATACTGCTCAATGAGTGGCTTAAATTTTTCACCGTCTTTTGTGAGGCCATTATAGAAAAGCAAGGCAAGCTCGGGATTGGAGATCTGGGCGCGCGCGATACTTGCGTACTGCTGCTTTTCGCGATCTCGGGACGCCGCGTCTTGCGCGTCAAAAACCGTCGTCTCATCTATGAACTTAAAAATGCGATACAGAGTTCGAAAGTAGTGCGCGAGCTCAGGATTGTGCTTCACCCAGAACGCGCCGTAGACGTCCCGAATCTCTCGGAGTATCTGCGCCTCTGGCATCGACCTTCGCATCCTTCGCGTTATTCGGCGATCGAATCGGCTTCGCAGGCGTCTAAAGTAAAAAATTCGCAGGCAATCTCTCCCGCGCCATGTGCGACCTTTGTTGTCATGCAGGTCAACTGCACCGACTAACTCCTGATGAAACCCGATTAGTGCAAAGAAGGTGCTCTCGAAAGCCTGTCGGCGCACGGCCTGTTGTTGCTCAACGCAGGCTATTTGGGACGCATGAAGCGCCGCATCTTGCTGGCGCAACTGGTGTGCTTGGACCATCAAGGTGAGCAAAAGCCCCAGCAAGCCCAAAAAGCCGAATATTGGATTGAGCGTTCCACCGACAAAATCGCCGAATTGGCCCCACGTTTGGTTGTCTGTTGCTCCAACCACAGGAGGATTGGGGAAGTAAGCGTGATAAACGAGGAGGACGACTAGGGCCGAGCCGATCGCTACAACCAGCAAAATTGGAAGCGCAAAGTACAGCCAGTAACTGGGACGCTTGCCTATGCTCTGCAGAGTCTCTTGTTCCGACACGTCAGTTCGATTCTTCTTCAAGCGTTGGCTACTGAGGAGGTCCCGATAACCTGGGGGACCTGATATGGCGCGGCTCCGCGTGTTCCATCCGTCTAAGCGAGTGCGGAGCGCGAGTCTCCAGAAAGCGATCGCGCCTTGCGAGTCGGCCGAACCGACAAACGTAGACCAAAGGCCGCCAAAATTGCGGCCAGCGTGTCGAGGCGAGGATTGCCCATCTTGGACAATGTGCGATAGAGAGTTTCGCGGCTAAGGCCGGTCTTCTCAGCCAGAGTTCCCAGTCCGCCGAGCGCCTCTGCGACGGTACGAAGCGCAACGGGCACAGCACGCGCCTCGCCGTCGGCAAGCATCTCTTCAATGTAAATCGCAATCTCGGCTTCGCTCCGCAGACGGTCGGCGACACGAAACGGCGCGCTAGAAGGTACGCGCTTTGTAGTCTTTCCAGTACGCATGGGGCTTTTCGATATCCTTCGCTTGCGTGCGCTTCGTTCCACTACACAGCAGCAGGAGCAGTGTCGGAACTCACACACGCCGCTGCCAACGCTCTTCCAGTCGCCCAACAACCCAGCATTTGGACAGTCGCGCAGCGATGTGTAACCGTGCTGTCCGATCAGCTAAGCCATCCGGCCATTCGGTAACTGGCCTTCTACCTCTTAAGGGCACGAGTGTAGCCGCGAAGCTACAAACGCGGAAGGCCGCGGAGCGAGGATCGCTGACATAGATTGGGGGCGAAGCAGGTCATCTTGGACCAGCCGAGCGCTTCACCTTGAGCCCGGAACCTCGCAAAGGCGAGTTCGCGAAAAACTCTGCCAGAGTGTCAACTCGCTTCGTCTTTCGTGCTGATACTCCGCTGCTAAGTCGACCGAGCCAATCATCGAGCGTTTGCTCAGCGATTCTTCCGAATTCACCTCGCATCACCTTGGTTAGCTTGGTATGCGGCACTCGAAGTCGGCGGGCAGCTTCCCTTTCAGTGCAGCCGGCTCGTTTGATGGTTCTGGAGATCTCGGCTGCGATCTTCGCCTTGCGAAGCATCGAGTCCGCGTTCGGAAGTCCCAGATCCGCGTACACGTTGCCTGAGCCGACTTGCACAGGCATTCGGTTTCGTCGTCGCGCCATGTGCATCGTGACGTCGCAGCCGGCCGATTCCGTTACCGGGTCGCGCTCGAAATATTCTCGCGCAACTTGTCAAGATAGTCTGCCCACGCTTGCATCATCTTTCGTCGCTCCTCAAGCCGCTGAGCACGGTTGTACGCGGAGCGAACTTCGTTGCGCTCGGCATGCGCGAGTTGAAGCTCGATCAAGTCGGGGTGCCAGCCCTGCTCATTCAGCGACGTAGAGGCCAGCGAACGAAATCCGTGCCAAGTCATCTCTTCGCCCGTGTATCCCATGCGCCGAAGTGCGGCAGTAATGGCGTTCTCCGACATCGGACGATCTTTACCTCTTGGCGACGGAAACACGTAGGGACCGCGCCCGGTCACGGTGTGCAGCTCGCGCAGAATGGCAAGCGACTGAGTCGCGAGCGGCACGACGTGCGCCTCACGCATCTTCATTCGTTCAGCCGGGATGCGCCATTCGCCACCCGCAAGGTCGAACTCTACCCACCGAGCCTTACGCAGCTCGCCGGGCCGCACAAACACGAGCGGCGCCAACTTCAGTGCTGCCTGGGTAGGCGGATGTCCGTGGTATGCCTCTATCGCTCGAAGAAGTTGGCCAATCTTCGCCGGCTCCACAATCGCGGCGTGATTCTTGGAGACGATCGGAGCGAGCGCACCCCGCAAGTCCGGACACGGATCGCGTGTTGCCCGACCAGTCGCAATCGCATATCGGAACACCTGACTACAGCGCTGCTTCGTGCGATGTGCAGTCTCGTGCCGTCCCCGCGCTTCCAGCCGCCGCAGCATTGTCAGGATCTCAGGCGCCGTGATCTCGGTAATCGGCCGCGACCCGATGAACGGGTGCACAAGTTCCTTGAACGTCCACTCGGCTTTCTCAAACGTGGCCGACGCGAATTTCTTCCGATGCAGCTCGAGCCACTCCAGCGAGATCGCCTCAAAGGTGTCCGCCTTGGCAGCCTTCTCTGCCTTTCGCTGGACACTCGGGTCGATTCCATCGGCAACGAGCCTGCGCGCCTCATCGCGCTTCTCTCGCGCACGCTTCAGCGGCACGTCGGGGTACAACCCCAACGACAGCAGTTTCTCGACGCCGTTGATCCGGTACTTGAAGCGCCACAGCCGTCCGCCGCTGGGCTCGATCTTCAGATACAGCCCAAGCGAATCGAACAGCTTGTAGCTCTTCTCCTTGGGTTTAGCCGCGCGAATCCGCGCATCGCTGAGTGCTGGCATGGCGAGTGGGGTACCCCTCTAACCGCTCCCCGACATACCCCTACTATATACCCCACCCTGTGCTACGATGACCTCAGACGCCCTAGGACACCATGGGACAGTTTTCGCCGGGAAATATAGGGTTTTTCGTGACGACAGAGGACGCCGTCGGACTTGCTAGATCGGGTGGATGGCGCCCCCGGCCGGAGTTGAACCGACGACCTACCGCTTAGGAGGCGGTCGCTCTATCCACTGAGCTACGGGGGCGGCGCGCAGTCACACGAAGGTGCCACCGAGGCGCACGGCGCGAACTCAGCGGCCGCGCAAAGATACTGGCTCGGCGGCAAATTCACCAGCGCACGCCGGTCCACTGCTCATATAGCGGGAACGGCGCGCCTGACCGCGCCACCGCTCCCGCCTCCCGCCCGCGCAGCGCGTGAATCAGCGACGCGCCTTCGCCAAAACGGCGACGCCGCGATGCTCACCGTCCCTCACGATCAACCGCGTGCCGCCCGTCTCGTCCGCGTGGCCTGCAGCTGGGCGAGCTTCGCGCTCTGCACGTCTTTCACGGCGCGCGCGACCGCATCGTCCACGCAGTGCTGAGCTTGCGCCGCGAGCCGCGCACTCGGAGCCGTGTTCACCGGACAGACCTGACGTGCCGCCGACACGATGCGCTTGTACAGCGCGAGCGTCCCCTCCTCCGTGGCGAGATTCAGATCCGAATAGCTCACCGATATCGCTGGGGCATCGTCAGTCGAAGTGGCGGCCGTGGCGACGCTCGCCCCAAGACCGACGAGACCCGACGCGAGCACAGTGAGAGTGGCACGAGTGAATCCGGGGATACGCCCGATCTGCGAAGTCATGGTGTGTCTCCGTGAGTGTTGGGACCCGTCCGTCGCCTCACCGGCGACGGCGCCATCACACACCTGATGCCGATGTCGCGGGAGCATCCGAGCCACGAGGTGGTCCCGCCCATCGACGAGTTGGTACCACCCGGCGCGCTCATGTGCTCCCGACCAACACCGGCCGCGTGATATGCGGAACGCAGCGCGCTTGCGAAGCGCGGGCCGACGCGCGCACCTGCAGCGCCACCGTTCCAACGGACTCATCCCTCCCATCGACGGACTCGTCCCGAACCGCCGCGACTCGTCGCCGCGAACCGCTCGCATTGTCGTACGCTATGTCATCGATACCCGCGCTACAGGACAGTCCCCAATGAGCGCCATACCCAACGAGCCGATGGCGCCGCCACTCGAGCTCGGCAATCGCGATCCGGCGTCGTCCCCGCAATCGATGGTGCCTACTGCGCTGAGTGCCCGCCCGCCGCTCGCGATCCTCACGGCATTTTGGTTCTACGTCATGCTGTCCAACGTCGTGTATGCGCACAGCATGGGCATCGTTCTCCGCTCGAACGGCAACATGCCCGTCTTCGCTTCTTGGGATGCGCGCGTCGTTCAGCACCTCTTGCTCTATCCGCTGCTGATCGGCTGCGTGTATTTATCACTCCGCGTCGGTTGGCGATCGCCGTGGCGCGCGTGGCCCATCCAAACATTGCTCGGCCTGGTTTTCTCGGCACTCGCGAGCCCGCTCCTCATGGTCAGCGAGTACGTCGTCGGTGACCATATCTACAAGCATCGCCACACCCCGCACACGATGACGGACTTCTGGAAAGGACCCGAGCCCGCCATCTGGCTCTCGAGCGTCACGAACTTCCTCCTCACGTACGGCTTCTGCCTGGCGCTCGTCACGGGCTTCAGCTTGTATCAGCGCTTTCGCGACTCGCAGCTCCGCGTTGCTGCGCTCGAACGGGCGTGGAGCGCGGCACGCCTCGCAACGCTGCGCATGCAGCTCTCGCCCCATACGCTCTTCAATCTGCTGCACACGATCCGCGGCCAGATCAGTTGGGACCCGCAAAAGGCGCAAGCCATGGTCGTGCAACTCGGCGACCTGCTGCGCAGACTGCTGAGCGCCGGCGAGCGCGACTTCTCGCGCCTGTCGGACGAGCTGCACTTCACGTACTCCTATCTCGAGCTCCAGAAGCAGCGCTTCCCCGACCGCCTCACGCTGCATTTCCCGCAAGTCGAAGTGCTGCCCGGTGTCTGGATGCCCAGTCTCATTCTGCAGCCTCTGGTCGAGAACGCCGTGATGCACGGGCTCAGCGGCCACGAAGGGCCCGTCACGATCCGCATCGAAATCGATTCGCACGACAAGCAGCACCTCGTCATACGCATCACGAACACGGTGGCGGCGGAACGTGCCGCCGGTCGCGAAGGCGTTGGCCTGCGTAACGTGCGCGAACGTCTCGCTGTGCAATTCGGAGAGAAGGCGAGCCTCGAAGCGGCACCCGCGGAGAACGGCGAGTGGGCCGCCATCGTGCGCCTGCCGCTCTTGCGCGACGGCCCCACCGCCAGCTCCAACACTCGACGAGACGCGCTGACATGACCGACGTCGCCCTCATGGACGTGGTCATCGTCGACGATGAGCCGGCCGCTCGCCGTACCCTGCGCGAGTTCTGCGAGACGGAGCCGGACCTGCGCGTCGCGGCCGAATACGGTGACGGCCGTGTCGCGCTGGATGCCATCCGTGAGCGGCCGCCGCACCTCGTTTTCCTCGACATCCAAATGCCGTTCTTGAACGGGCTCGCGATGGCGCGCGCGCTCGATCCACAAACGCTGCCGCTGATCGTTTTCGTCACCGCCTACGATCAGTACGCGCTGGAAGCGTTCGAGGTCAGCGCTATCGACTATCTCCTCAAGCCCTTCGATGACGAGCGCCTCCGCCGCACGCTTCGGCAAGTGCGCCGCCGGCGCACGGTCGAGACCGCCTCGGACCGGCAGGCCACACTCCTCTCCCTGCTCTCGCAACTCGAGCGCCGCGCGCACACGCTCTCCGACGCGCGCCCGCGCTTGCTCGCCGAGCGCGGCGACACGATGCACATGCTCGATACGACGCAAATCGAGCTCGTCGAAGGCGATCGCAACTACGTCAAGTTGACGGTGGGTCGCGACACGTTCCATGCGCGCAGCACGCTCCAACAGGCCGAGCAAGCCATGCGCTCAGAGGCGATGCTGCGGATCAGCCGATCGTGTCTCGTGAACATGCGACACGTTTGCGAGGTCACGCGTACGCCGCGCGGCGACTTCATTCTGGTGCTAGGCGGCGGCCGCACCGTCACGAGCAGCGAAGGGTTTCGCGAGACGGTGCGCACGTATCTCGCCACTTTGAAGATGGGAACGGGCTAACGCGTCCGCCGAATCGCGGCTCGTCGAACACGGTCACCACCAATGGCGGCGGCTCGTCATCCGCGGCTCGGCGTTGGCGCAAATCCAGCGATAGCAGCAATGCGCCCGCTCCGACGTGCCCAATGAGGGCAACACTCAGTATCAGTGAACGAACACGTGTGTTGGTCACCGTTGCTTCCAAAGCACATGCCGAGGAGTTAGTTCCGTCGGGCGCGAAGAAACGGCATCATGCCCGAACTATGACAGCGCGTGTTGCCCTCCTCATGGCGAGCTCACTGCTGAGCTTCGCACTCGCGGCTCAATCGTCGGCCCGAGATACGGCGTACCCGTTGGTCGCAACTCAGCACGAGGCGGCCGCGAGCGAATCAGAAGCTTCAACGGAGGCCATCGACGAGGTCATCGTGAGCGGCGAGCAGCCCGGCCCGCCGCTGTGGAAAGTGACGAACGGCGAGCACGTGATGTGGATCCTCGGCTCGCTGACGCCGTCGCCAAAGAACATCACGTGGCGTTCACGCGAAGTCGAGGGTGTCGTCGCGCGCGCCAAACAGATCATCGCGCAGGAGTCGATCAGCGCGAACATCGGTTTCTTTCGCGGCATGCGACTGCTGCCCGCAGCGATGCGGGCGCGAAAGAATCCGGACGGCGCGGAGCTGAAGGACGTGCTGACGCCCGACGACTACGCCCGCTGGGCGCGGCTCAAGACTCGTTACATCGGCAACGATCGCGGCATCGAGAGTTGGCGGCCGATGCTCGCGGGCTTCGAGCTGTATCAGAAGACGCTCGCGAAGTCCGGCCTCACACGCGCCAACGTGGTGTGGCCGGAAGTGCGCAAGCTCGCGAAGAAGCACGACGTGCCGATCATCGACCCGCACATCAAAGTGGACGTTGACGATCCGCGCGGCTTGATCAGGGACTTCACGGAGATGCCGCGCGACGCCGACATCGCGTGCTTCGAGGCGACGCTCGACCGTCTCGAGACCGACTTGGAGCCGATGAAGCAGCGCGCCGCGGCGTGGGCGACGGGCGACATCGAGACCTTGCAGCGACTGCAATCACCGACGCAGGAGGCGACCTGTCTCGATGCGGTGACAAGCGTCCCGCGGCTGCAGGAGGAGTACAACAAGGTGCGGGCCCGCGCGTACTCCGAGTGGATCGCCATCGTCGATCGCGCGCTCGCGCAGAACGATGTGACGTTGGCGATCCTGCCGATCACCGAGTTGCTGAAGCCCAAGGGCCGGCTCGCGCAGTTGAAAGCAAAGGGCTACACGGTCGAGACGCCCACCGGCGCCACGTTGTAGGGCGACGAGCCAGTCTCGCGCATCCCGGAAGTGCTCGACGCACCGATTGAGCTGAGCGCCGAAGCGCGCGCTCAGGCGCCCGCCGGCGCGGCCTGATGCTCCGAGAAGATCACAATGTTGCCCGCCGGATCGGTGTAGCCCACCTCGGTTGCGCCATAGAATGTCGTGCGTTTGGGCATCATCAAGCGCTCGCTGCCGAGTTTGCTTTCAACGTCCGCCAGACGACTGACCTCGATATATAGCGTCGTCTGTTGAGTGCCGGCCCGGAATGCGTCCTTCACGGACGCCGACTTCACCAAGTCTCCCGCGACGCTCGCCAGCGTCTGATACATCAGCTCGACGCCCTCGCCCGCGAGAATCACGAAGGCCCGCCGGCCGTCTTGCGCGCTTTCGTCCGGAACTTCGGTTACGGCGGTCAGGCCGAGTTTCTGCCAGAAGGGCAGCACCGGCTCGATGCGATCCACGACGAGCACGGGCGTTGCTTTACGAAGAATGTTCATGTCGGCTCCTTTCACTCACTCACACTCAGCTCTCGAGTGGGTGCGACGTCAGAGTGCCGTGACGCGACCGTCTTGAAGAAATCCGGCGCGGTGCGCCGGATCGGCCGCCCACGCGCGAGGTCCGGTTGCGGCCGATGCTCGGCGTAGCTGAGCCCACGAATCCCCCGGCCGGTTCAGAGCGCGGCGTTGAACGTGGCTTCTCGCGACGAGTAGACATGATCGACGAGTCCCCATGTCTTCGCCTCGGCGGCGGTCATGAAGTGATCGCGATCGAGCGTGCGCTCGACCTCCTCGTAGCTGCGACCGCAATGGCGCGAATAAATTTCCTGCAGGCGTTTCTTGGTGCGAATGATGTCTTCGGCGTGCCGCTGGATGTCGGACACCACGCCCTGAAAACCGCCCGACGGCTGATGCACCATGATGCTCGCATTGGGCAAGGCGATGCGGTGCCCGGCCGCGCCCGCCATCAGCAGGAACGAGCCCATCGAGTACGCCGTGCCCATGCACACGGTCGCGACGGGACACTTGATCCACTGCATCGTGTCGTAGATGGCGAGGCCGCTCGTGACGACGCCGCCCGGCGAATTGATGTACATCGCGATCGGCTTGTCCGGGTTCTCGGCTTCGAGGAACAGCAGCTGCGCGTTCACCAGCGCGGCGACGCCGTCGTCGATCGAACCGTTCACGAAGACGATGCGATCGCGCAGCAGCCGCGAAAAAATGTCGAACGCGCGTTCGCCGCGCGCCGACTGCTCGACCACCATCGGTACGAGATTGGCGCTCATCACGCCGCCATTGCCAGCGCGGGCATTTGCTCGAACGCGGTGTGGATGATGCGGAGGTGCGTGCCTCCCGTTGCCGTGCGGGCCAGCTCGAACGTCACGATCGACTCGAGCGAGCGGTCATCTGCGCCGCCGCGGTCGTCGACATCGCGCCAGCTGTAGCGCACCAGTCGATCGGGCTGCGCTTCGATGATCTCGCACTCGATCGCCGTGTCATCGTTTGCGCCCTCGTCCGCCGTCAGCCACTCCGCTACCAGCTCCGGCTCGGTGAGCGCGCGCCACACTTGCTCCGGCGGCTCGGGCAGATCGCACTCGACGACGACGGTGTCGTCGGATTCGCGGGGATCGTTCATTTGTCCATGTCCTTCAAAACACGCTTGAGTTTCTCGACGCGCCCCGGCCAGAAGATGCGATAGCGCTGCACCCACTGCGCCAGCGCGTCGAGCCCGCGCGCGTCGGATCGGTAGTAGACGTTGCGGCCCTCGCGCCGTTCGGCGACGAGGCCCGCGCCCTTGAGCGCGGCGAGATGTTGCGAGATGGCCGGCTGAGAGATCGTGAAGCCCGAGGTGAGCTCGGAGACGCTCATCTCCCGCTGCGAGAGCCGCTCGAATACGGCGCGCCGCGTGGGATCGGCGAGAGCGCGAAAGACCTCGGATTCGACCATGCCCGAAGAATAAGTGAATACTTATCGAATGGCAACGCGCAGCTGGAACGCGCGAAGCGACAGCGCGTGCTCAGCGCACGCTGCGACTGAGGGCGAGCGAGCGCTGAATGAACTCTTCGTGCCGCTCGATGCGGAAATCGGCGAGCACGGTGTCACGGATGACGCGCGCCTGATCGATGAGATACGTCACCCGACGCACGCCGAAGCCGAGCGGCCCGTTCACCTCGTACATCTTGATGACGGACTTGTCTTCATCCGAGAGCAACGTGAACGGCAGATTGTGTTTCGCGCGGAACGAGCGATGGCTCGCCGGCCCTTGCGGGCTCACGCCCGCGGCGTTCAGGCCGCGCTTCGCGAGCTCCTCATAAAGATCGCGCACCATGCATACTTCGCGCGTGCACCCGGGCGTGAAATCCGCGGGATAGAAGAACAGCACGAGCGGACCGTTGTTCAGGAGCGAGGTGAGCGAGACATCGCGTTCATCCTGATCCGGCAGCGTGAATTCCGGGGCGCGCGCGCCGACTGCGAGCATGTGTCCTTGGTCCCGTTTCGATACAGTTGACGATGATAGTCGGCTTGTGCCAGGCCGTCCCGATGAATTCACGCCGCAGCCCCGCGCGCGCTCGGTCCCACACCCGCAATCTAAATTGGACGCGGCGAAAACGGATGCTAGAATCGCGCGCCTTTCGGTACCCGGGGTTCCTCGGGCCGATCCGTGTGGGGCGGTAGCTCAGCTGGGAGAGCGTCGCGTTCGCAATGCGAAGGTCGAGGGTTCGATCCCCTTCCGCTCCACCATCTACCTGTCCTATGGCGTATCCGGTAGTACAACGAAGTAGCTAAGTACCGGATTTTCCTAGAAACCGCTTACCACCATGTACTGGGCTGTTCGTTGACAGCCTACCACACTGGGGGTAAAGACGGGGGTAAGTGCCAGGTCTGGAAGGCTGTTACCCCCACATGCTCACGGATACGGCGGTTCGGAACGCCAAGCCTCGCGAGAAGCCGTACAAGCTCACGGACGGCGGTGGGCTGTATGTCATCGTCAATCCCAATGGGTCGCGCTGGTGGCGCTTCCGGTATCGGGTTCAAGGGCGAGAAAAGCTCATCTCACTTGGCGTCTATCCGGAAGTTTCGCTGCGCGAGGCGCGCGAGCGCCGGGATGGGGCGAAGAAGCTTCACAGGAGCGGCGTCGACCCGAGCGCGCGGAGGCAGATCGAGCAGAAGATCGCCGCTGACACATTCGAAGCTGTTACGCGCGAGTGGTTCGCGAAGTTCTCCGTGAATTGGGCGCCGAGTCATTCCGAGAAAGTGATTCGCCGGATGGAGCTGGATCTGTTTCCGTGGATAGGCGCCCGGCCGATTCGGGAGATCACCGCGCCGGAGCTGCTGACCTGCCTCCGGCGTATTGAAGAGCGCGGAGCGCTCGACACCGCCCATCGGGCGCATCAGAACTCCGGGCAGGTATTCCGCTACGCCGTGGCCACTGGACGTGCCGAACGCGACCCTTCCGCCGACCTCCGCGGCGCATTGCCTCCGGTGAAGGCCGGGCACTTCGCGAGCATCACAGAACCGGAGAAGGTCGCCGCCCTCCTTCGCTCAATCGACAGCTACGATGGAAGCGCCGTTACTCGAACGGCGTTGCGACTCGCGCCGCTGGTATTCGTGCGACCGGGCGAGCTGCGACATGCAGAATGGGCAGAGATCAACTTCCAGACTGCGGAATGGAGAATCCCTGCGGAAAAGATGAAGGCACGCGTACTCCACATCGTGCCGCTTTCACGGCAGGCTCTCGCGCTGTTCACAGAAATCCACCGGCTGACGGGAAAATGGAGCCGATACGTCTTTCCAGCGGCGGTTACGCGAACGCGGCCGATGTCGGAGAACACGATCAACTCTGCCTTGCGGCGCCTGGGCTACACGTCAGCGGACATGACCGGCCACGGCTTCCGCAGCATGGCAAGCACGTTGCTGAACGAACGGGGCTGGAACCGTGACGCGATCGAACGCCAACTCGCGCACGGCGAGCGCGATCCGGTGAGAGCGGCGTACAACTATGCAGAACATCTGCCGGAGCGACGGAAGATGATGCAATCTTGGGCAGACTACCTGGATGATCTCCGTCGTAGTGCCGTGCTGCCCGAACCGGCCCTGACCCCGCAAGCTCCGAACGCACGGGTCGAGTAGATAGCTGGAATCGTTGCGGACTCTTGAACCGCACGCGAGGTATTCTTGCGATTGGCGAGAAGGCAAGACTCTTTTTCCACGGGGAGAAGACTTGGTAACTGACCCTCACCTCCTGTTCTGGGTACCACCTGATTGGACGACTGACGCGAAGGGTGACTTCTATGAAGAGTACATCCTCGAAATTCTGCGGCCCATGCGGCTGCGAGCGGAGCGTCGACTCAGAGTTACCGGAATGGAACTCGACATCATTGCACGAGGTGAGGATAGACCTCGGACGATACTCGTCGAATGCAAAGCGCACAGAGACCCGATCGCCGCTGACACGATCACGAAGCTCCTCGGGAATGTTCAACTTCGGCGAGCAGACGAGGGTTGGCTGTTCTCAACAAGCGACTTGACGAAGGATGGCCGAGGTTTATGGGATGAGATACAGAACGACCCAGAGCACTCACGCACATTTACGTGGTATTCGCCGTCGCGCACGATAGAAGTTCTGAAGGCCCAGCGATCGATTGTCGATCCAGCCACGTTGCTACATTACGTTGGCAAGGTCGACGTGGGAAGCTGGACACTGATTGTCACCCCAGGACGTCGCTCATGGTTTGTTGAAATCTTACAAGACGGAGTGCCCTCGCAGTACGCTGTATTCGACGCCCGTACCGGCGCTCCGCTCGCGACAAATGAAGCCCGTGACGTTGCAGCTGTATCGCCCCGCTACTCGGGCCTCAGACTGATCGAGGTTGGGCCTACACCTGTAACCACGATTCCCACGCCGACTCGTGCGCCAGTTGCGCGTGTAATCTCCGGTGACGCTTGGGAAGACCCACGACCCGCCCGGCCTATCGATTTTGTTGGGCGCGATGAAGTGTTGCGTGATGTCGCGTCGTTCATTGAGCAAGTAAGAACGGACTCTACAGCGACCCGCTCGTTTGCGGTTCTGGCACCGAGCGGTTGGGGAAAGAGTTCATTCACCTTAAAGCTGGCGAAACAAGCTGAGACGGGAAAGATCGCATCTGCATCCGTTACCGCTGTCGACTCGCGTTCGGCAGCATCACCTGCTTTTGTGGCTGAAGCTCTCCGGCTCGCTCTACGCGATTCCGTCGGGAGTTCCACTACCGTACGGAAAGGTGATCCGAAAGTGCTCAGTCTTCGAGAGCCGCTCGACTCTCCCGAGGTCGCCAAGGCCATTGATGCGCTCCGGGCATCGAAGCGCGTTGCGGTGCTGATATTCGACCAGTTCGAAGAACTGTTTGCAAAGGAGGCATTGTTTGAGGTGTTCCATGCTGTCCGCGACCTGAGCCTCGACGTCGACGCACGACAAGTGCCGCTCATCCTCGGATTTGCATGGAAGACTGACGTATCGCTACCCCAACAGCATCCCGCATACCATCTTTGGCACCAACTTGCGGATCGACGCAAGACGTTCAAGGTGGGCGAGTTCGGCCGAGGTGAGATCGAGCGCGTGGTTTCAAGGGCTGAGACAGCGATTGGAAAGAAGCTCTCACGTGCTTTGCGCTCCAGGCTCGCGGAGCAGTGCCAAGGGCTCCCTTGGCTGCTCAAGAAGTTGCTCGTACATGTTCTGCAACGTGTAACTACACCTGAGTCACAGTACCTGCTACTCGAGCGGGAGTTGGACGTCGAACAACTATTCAAGGAGGATCTTGAGCAGCTCAAGGATGAGCATTTGAGGTGCCTGAAATTTGTCGCGAGCCGCGCGCCGGTGCCCGTTGCAGAGGTCGAAGAAGCATTTTCGCGCGACACTACGAACCTGCTGATCAATCAGCACCTACTGGTCCGCAGTGGCATGAATTACGTGGTCTACTGGGACATTTTTCGTGACTATCTGATCGAGGAGCGTGTACCGGAGATTCCATGGACGCGGACATTTCAACGCATGCCGCCGATAGCTCTGAAGGCGCTTGAAGTACTGCACGCACATAGTTCAATGACGGCATGGAGCTTGAGCGAACAATTGAGGCTCAAGGAGGGGCCGACCTTCAACGTGCTCGGCGACCTCGTCTCTCTTCAATTGGTGGAAGCAGACGGCTCAGGAAGGTACCGCGTTGCTCGCCACCTCACCGGTGTCAGCCCCCCAACCGTTGCAGCCGCCGTTAGAAACCAGCTTCGCCGCCATGTCGTCGCACGGGCGGTCGAGCGCCTGTGGCCCAAGGATCAGTTAGTCGACTACGAGTCGTGGGTTCGATTCTTTGGCGAGCAACAGCCGCGAATCCAAGGCTTCTCTGAAGCTACTTTGCGGCAATACTCTGGAAATCTGAAGAGCTGGCTCGTGTTCGCTGGGTTATTGGAGGTCCGCGCGCGCGGGATTGCCCGGACGGATGGCCAGGGTGCCCAAATGGGTCAGATCGCCGTCGGAAAGCAGATGGGCGGATTGTTTATGGGTACCGCGGCACCGGCGAAACTCCAGAGCCTCCTGGAGAAGGTGTTTCGCGGAAATGGGGTGTACTCTCGCGAGGATTTAGAGAAAGAAGGACTGCGCAACGCGATCGTCGATGGCTTGGCACTGGGGCTCGTCAACCTCGGGGCCGGCCGCTTCGAAATACGCTCGAGCGCGGCATCAGAACGCGATCTAATAGCCGAAGCAAAGAGCGCAGTGTCGCGCCAGCCTGCGGTACAACTCGCCCTGCAGTGTCTCGCCAAGGTTCCTGGCGATCGCAAGAATGCGGCCGCACTCCTTGCGAACGAGCTGGGCGCTAACTGGAAACCTGCTTCGGCGTTTCGAAATCTCGGCGGCCTTCTTCGCTATTCGCAGTGGACCGAGCAGACTGAGACTGATGATGGCGCGCAGTCACGTCTACCGCTGGGCCACTCGTAACACGCACCGGAAATCGACGGTCCATAATTCTAATGAACCAAGTTGTGTATCCGCTGGCGCGGACCGTCATGTGTACGGTCCTCGAGCGATCCGTTTGTCTCAACATGCGGCACCGACCCTGCGGGTAGATGCTCCTTATCGGAGAGCATGGCCGGAAGTCGCCGAGCGAAGTACCGTACATCGCCCGCAAGTTCAATCTCGCCTTGGGCATCGAGTAGCTCCGCAATCCTGCGCCAGTAAACGCCAACGGATTCGCTCGTACTCAGAAGCTGTTCGGCGGCGCGCGATGCCAAAAGTGGGAGTTTGCGAGAGAGTACTGCGTTTTCGGCACGCGGACGTTGAGCTTGGTAAAAGGCGTCCTTCTTGCTTTGCCTCTTACGGCCGCGAACAACGCGCGGTGTAGCGTTGGCGGCGACACCCTGCTCTCTTATGAGCTGAGCGAAATTCTCCCGCCATTGGCGCAGCATCTGTTTGTCGACATGGAGCCTCCGGCCCTGCTCGTCCTCGGCTTTGACAACCATGTGCACGTGCGGATGCGCTTGGTCCGTGTGCAGCACCATCGCATACCGATGACGCCCGCCGAACTGCTCACGGGCGAACTTCCGGGAAGCAGCCAGAACCTTCTCCGGCGGCGTCGGCGCCGGCATCGACAGAACGACGTTGTAGACCATCTTCGGAGCGCGCGGCACCTCTTTGCCCTGCCGCGGCTGCCGATAGTGCGCGGCCGTCAGCTCCAGATGCCAGTTCTTCAGTATCTCCTTCTGCTCATCCCGACCTTGCGCGTTCGCGCCATCGTCAGTTTCGATCTCGAGTTCCCCGTGGCGACTGATGTAGTCGAAATGGGCCGCCACCGCCCCCACCTTCGTTCCGCCTCCCGTCACCTTGAGCATCACTTCCGGCGTTCGGCGAACCGTGCGCGCGATCTGCTGAATCTCCGCCGGACTGAATGGCCGCCACGGCCCCGGCCCGACTCTGCCGCCACTGTGGATGCTCAAGAGCGGATGTTCCGCACCCGGAAGCCTGACAGGTCTCCTACCCACTGCGCCACTCCCAGCTATTCAGCGAGGCACGCACGAACTCGTGCATCCGTTGTTCGAGAGCCGCGACCAAGGCGCGAGTGCGGCTGAGGTCTTGTTGCAAGTCCCGAGGCGGGCCGCCTGGCGCGCCGTGACCTTTGGCGGCGAGCGCCATCAGGCGCCCGAATCCAGCGAGCACGGCGACGGCCTGCTTGAACGCAGTGAGTTCGTCGGCCGTCAGCGGTGGATTCGACGCAACATGCGCACGGACCAGTGCGGCGATGTACGTCGAGGCTTTCGTGCTTCGCTGTCTCGCACGCTCGGCGATCGTTTGCCGATCGCCAGGACGCAGACGGATCGTGATGCGGTCCGAAGCGGATTCGTTCGGCACGACACTCGCCGCCGGCGGAAGCTGGCTGGCATTCAGCTCCAGCAGCATGCGTACAGCCGCGAGCCCGAGCTCCGATTCAGATTGCCCGCGTGCCGCCGCGATAGCCGCGAAGCGACGCTTCTCGTCCGGCGTGAGACGCACAGTAACTGAAGGCCGGCGTGAAGAAGCGGCGTCGCTATTCATGACGCACGCTCCATGCGTGCAGCACAAAGCGGACGCTTTGCTATCCTGCCTTCAACAAAAAATAGCCGCTTCTGTGTGCCGAACAAACCGCTCACGCCGCGATGACACTGACGACGCGCGCCGAGCCTGCCCGCTGTCGCGAGACGCGCCGCCCCGTTCTGACCACCACTAACGTTTCGGGATTGCGAGATGTCGGGACGCATTGCTTGACCTGCTCCGCTGGCTAGCGCGTGCGTCGTCCGTCGGAAGTTGTCAGACCGTGGTTCGCCTGATCAGCTTTACGAGCCCGTGCGGAATCCTGGCTCGGGCTGCTGATCGTGGTGGACGCGGCGATGAGGTCCGCAATGGCCGCCGCTGCGATGAACCGCCGGCATCCGACCACGACACTCGGAAGCTTGCCGCTTCGAAGCCACAGGTAGACCGTGTTGCGTGAAATGCCGCCGAGCCGCTGGCGGGCTTCTTCGATGGAGTACAGGTCGCGGTCCGTCATGATGACCTCGTGCCATCAGTGCCGGCTGCGGCGGCGACTTCAGCGCGCCGTAGTACGTCGGCATGGATTCTTCGGGGAGGGACACTGTAGGCACGCCGTGCGCCGGACCGGAACCCGGAGTTTGTCACGAGTTTGCGCAGAAACTCCGGAGTGGCTCCAGGCGCAGCGATGAAAGAGACACGCCGCTCCGCTGATCCGTCCGCGGCGGCCATTGGCCGGCGCAGCCACTGTGGAGTTTCTGAGGTTTTCAGTCCAGAAACTCGAGAGTGACAATCGAAGCGTCGCGGGGCGCACATTGGGGGCCGGACTTCCTACGTACGATGTGGGACTTCGGTGCGCATCACGGTACGCGGCGACGACTCGGGTGTAACGCGGCGAAAGTGACGAGTTCGCCCACATACGCATGTTGCAGACGGGGAAGCGGCGACGGTCATGTGCAGCGGAATGCAACGGTCTGCAACGAGCTGCGACGGAATGCACCGGCGGCACCACGCCCGCCGCTGTCACGGCCCGTAGGAATGAACTGTCAGACGCAGCGGACGCGCGCTACCCGCATGGCAGGAGGCGAATCGCCTCAAAGGTCACGACGCCGCCGATGAAAAACAGGACGACCCTGAATGCAGGGGTGGCTGACACTCCCTCTCGGCGGCTGAAGGCAGCGCGCATCCTGAGCCCCGGCATGACGCTCACGCCCAAGACCAACGCTCCAACGCCAAGCATCAGCAGCTTCGTGAACAGCCCGCCGGCAACAATCGTGTTCGGGCATTGCCAAAGAAATGGGCCCGCGGTCACTCGACGGCCTCTCGGACATGACGTGTCCCCGGGGCCTGTTCGATGGACAGCTTGACCACGTGGTACAGATCTCGGACAGCTTCAGCACTCTTGTCTCGCCCGAGAAGTCTGCCCACAACGCCGCCCTCGGCGAACGCGAAGACGCGCCATTCGCCCGCCTCGTCGGACGAGCTTGCGCACACGACAAAGAGCGCGTGCGGGGCCGACTGGACGGGGATGCACCAACCGAAGTCTTCTGCGAAGACATCCCCGACGGGCACACCGGCTACGCGCAGCCTTTCGACCAGCCAATGCGCGAGCGCCTTTCCGTAAATTCCCGGATTCGTGTCTGCATCCTCCCCCGGACTGACGGGAAAGTCGGAGGACGCGAACTCAAGCAAGGGCGACCGTCTCACTGCGACCGCACGAATGATGGATCAGGCGTCATTCAATGATCTTCAGGTGGATCCTCGAGCCGTCCGGCAGAGCCTCGATCTGATGGGCGATATTGCCCGAAACGTCGATCAACTCGGCAAGAGGAATCGAGGCAATGTTTGAACCGCCATACTCGCCCCCTAACGGACCGGGAATCTTCAGACAATACTTTCGGCCGGGGCTCAGCGGGCCAACGATGTCCCTAGCTCGGGCCACGAGGGCGGACGCATACCAATCGCGCAAGAACGCTTGGCTTGTGGACAGCGCGTCGAGTTCCGCTCGATTCTCCGCGACGACTTTGCAGGAAAGGTCTTCCGGACACAGACGCCAGTAGCGCCCGGCGACATCGCGCACCATTAGATTTCCGAAATCGTTCTCGCCAACAACCTCGGACGGTTCGATACCGATCCATCCCCATGCAACTTTGATCCGGCGCACGAGTTCCACGGGGTCAAGCTCGCTATCGTCAGGACCCTGCCGGCCAGAAGGCGGTAACGTCATTGACTACGCTTCGCCGCCAGCAACTCGAGCGCCAGATCGCGAGGATGGTTGTAGCGAATCGCCGAGGAAATATTCTCGGACAACCACAACTCCCGCTCGAGCAGCGTCCGGTGAGGGTTGTATTGAAAATCGACTTCCAGCTCAAACGCGTACTGATTCAGGCAGCCCAAGACCTTGCGACTCGACGTCGCGGCAACAGTCATCGGGGACATTGCCGTGAGCTCCCTTCCCACCTGGCGCTCAGGCACCGACAAGTTACGCAGCAACTCGGCGAGCGCCTGCGGGACTCGAGAAAGCAGAGTGTTGAAGGGGGCGCCTGGAACCACCACGGAAAGTAACGAGCGCTCGCTGATCGCCAAGACGAACTGCTCCCTATTGATCGTCAGCGCATTCGCGTACCAGTGGCCCAGCGCGTTTCGGGCGGGCTCGACCTCATCGGGTGGCTCGACACGCAGCCTCCGAAGCAGACGTTTCGTACACCGCAGAGCTACCACGCGCTACTGACTTTCTTTCGCTACGACTGAGATGACGGGTGTATCGCAGAGGAACGCCGGCGGGATTCGATCATACGCATGCCGTCCGGTCCACCGATCGGCGCACTGCCCGCCTTGACAGTGACCCCACCGAGCGTAGACTCCCGCGCCCCTATGCATCCCAATTCTCACGCCAACCCCTTACACCCCGCGCAATCGCGCGGCTGCGCCTTTGCGCGAGTAAATGGGAATCAGGACTCCGTCCGTGCGCGCCCGGTCGGCTACCCTATTATTGATCGGCGCGAAGGTAAGATCGCCTAGCCTTTCAGCACACGCGGGAGGCTAGCGAAAGCCAGCCTTCCGGAAACGCCTTCAAAGGCCCCGGTCGGCAACCGCCAACCGGGGCCTTTTCGTTTTCGGGCCCCGTCGGCGAGCAGGAATCAGACGAACAGAAGCAGAGCACCGGAACAAGGACCAGGCGACATGTTGCTGACGATCACGACGAACCACTCACCCGCGACGGACATCGGGTTTTTGCTCGAAAAGCATCCCGGCAAGGTGCACGAGTTCGAGCTTTCCGCCGGTCGTGCGCTCATGTTCTATCCGGAGGCGACGGACCAGCGCTGCACGGCCGCCCTGATGCTCGAGGTCGATCCGATCGGACTTGTGCGCTCCCAAGCCGCGAAGGCCGGTGACGCTGGCCTCGATCAGTACGTCAACGATCGACCATACGTGGCCTCATCGTTCATGAGCGTGGCCATCGGCATCGCCTTCAAGTCAGCGATGGCGGGCAAGTCACGCCATCGCCCTGATCTTGCGGAGACGCCTATTCCGCTCGAAGTGTCTCTTCCCGCCGTGCCCTGCCGCGGCGGCGAAGGGCTGCTGCATGCGCTGTTCGAGCCTCTGGGCTACGAGGTGGAAGCCACCCGGCACGTTCTCGACGAGAAATTTCCTGAATGGGGATCGAGCCCCTACTACGCCTTGAAGCTGACGGCCGTCGCACGCTTGAAGGATGTACTGCGTCATCTGTACGTGCTCATCCCTGTACTCGACGACCGCAAACACTATTGGGTTGGCGAGGCCGAAGTCGAGAAGCTGCTACGCCACGCTTCCGAATGGCTCCCCGAACACCCGATGAAGGAATGGATTGCGCGTCGGTACTTCAAGCAGCGACGAAGCCTGGCCCGCATGGCGCTCGAACAGCTGACGCTGGACGAACCTCCGGAGAGCGACGCAGAAGGCACAGCGCCGCAGGCTGCTGCCCAAGAGGTGGAGCTGGAGAAGCGCGTCTCGCTGAATGAACGTCGCATGGACAAGGTCGCGGAGCTGGTCACTGCCCTTGGAGTAAAGACGGTCGCTGACCTTGGTTGCGGCGAGGGCCGGCTGCTCTCGCGGCTGCTGGACGTGAAAGCACTCGATCACGTGGTCGGAGTGGATGTGTCGCTTCGCTCGCTCGAACATGCGAGCGAGCGCCTGCGCCTCGATCGAATGGCCCCCAGGCAGCGCGCGCGAATCGACCTGCTGCACGGATCTCTGGTCTATCGCGACGACCGCCTCAAAGGCTTCGACGCGGCGACCGTGATTGAAGTCATCGAACATCTCGATCCACCGAGGCTCGCGGCTCTCGAGCGCGTGCTGTTCGAGGCGACGAGGCCGACCTTTGTGATCGTGACTACGCCGAACCGTGAGTACAACGTGAAGTTCGAAGGGCTTCCAGCGGGCCGCTTTCGTCATGGCGACCATCGGTTTGAGTGGACGCGCGAGGAATTTCGCGCGTGGTGTTCACGACAATGCGAGCGCTTCCGCTATGACGTGGAGTATCACGCCATTGGGGATGAGGACCCGGTGCTGGGTCCACCAACGCAGCTCGCCCTGTTCAGCGCAGTAAAGATGAATTGAGAACGGATCATGGAAGTTCGATTCCCCGAGCTCTCGCTCGTCGTCCTCGTTGGTACGTCCGGCTCCGGCAAGTCCACTTTTGCCCGGCGCCACTTCTTGCCAACAGAGGTCATCTCGTCCGACTACTGCCGTGGGCTGGTTGCGGACAACGAGAACGATCAGGCGGCCACTAAGGCTGCGTTCGAAGTCCTGCACTTCATTGTCGGCAAGCGCCTCGAAGCTGGCCGTCTCGCAGTCGTGGACGCGACGAACGTGCGCCCCGAAGACCGAAAGTCGTTGGTGGAGATCGCGCGGCGCTATCACATGCTGCCGGTCGCCCTGGCGTTCGACCTCCCCGAAGCGCTCTGCCAAGAACGCAACCGTGCCCGACTGGATCGCGATTTCGGCGGCCACGTCATTCGCAACCAGCGCCAGCAGCTGCAGCGTTCGCTCCGCGGGTTGCACCGGGAAGGCTTTCGCCACGTCACCGTCTTTCGCTCTGTCGAAGAAGTGGACGCGGCCACGCTCGTCCGCGAGAAGCTGTGGAACAACAAGAAGGACGAGACCGGCCCTCTTGACATCATTGGTGACGTCCACGGCTGCTACGACGAATTGCTCGATCTCTTGACCGCGTTGGGCTACGTCACGGAGAACGATGGCAGTCGTGTTCGTTTGACGCACCCGCAGGGCCGCAAAGCGACGTTCGTTGGCGACCTGGTCGACCGCGGACCAAAGACGCCCGACGTCATCAAGCTCGTGATGAGTGCCGTTCAGGACGGTACCGGCTACTGCGTTGCCGGCAACCATGACGTGAAGCTGGCACGAAAGCTCAATGGTCGAGATGTGAAGGTTACGCACGGACTGGCGGAGTCGCTCGCGCAGCTCGACGGCGAAACGCCGGAGTTCCGGCGCGAGGTCGCAGAGTTCCTGGACGGCTTGGTGAGCCACTACGTGTTCGACCAAGGGAAGCTCGTCGTGGCTCACGCCGGCTTGAAGGAAGAGATGCAAGGGCGCGGCTCCGGCGCCGTGCGTTCCTTCGCCATGTACGGAGAAACGACAGGCGAGACGGACGAATATGGCCTGCCGGTTCGTTACAACTGGGCGGGCGACTATCGTGGCCGCGCGAGCGTTGTCTACGGCCATACCCCGGTGCCGTACGCGGACTGGCTCAACAACACCATCTGCATCGACACCGGCTGTGTGTTTGGCGGCAAGCTAACGGCGCTCCGCTACCCGGAGCGTGAACTGGTATCCGTGCCGGCTCGGCAGATGTATTACGAGCCGATCCGGCCGCTGGTATCCGCAACACCATCGACCCTGACCGCTCAACAGCAGCAGGACGAGCTTCTGTCGGTCCAGGACGTCCTCGGAAAACGCATCATCGACACGAGCCTAGAGCGTCGGATCACGATCCGCAAAGAGAATGCCAGCGCCGCGCTCGAAGTCATCAGCCGATTCGCGGTCAATCCCAAGTGGCTGGTCTATCTTCCGCCGACGATGTCACCGACAGAGACGCACCAGCAAGGCGACTGGCTGGAGCATCCGGCCGAAGCGTTCGCGTATTTCGCGCGTAGTGGCGTGCGTACCGTCGTGTGCGAAGAGAAGCACATGGGCTCCCGTGCTGTCGTGATCGTCTGTAAGGATGAGGACGCTGCACGCCGACGTTTCGGAATTGAGGGTGAAGGCCAAGGCGTGGTCTATACCCGCACCGGCCGCCGGTTCTTCAACGATGAGCAAACGGAGCGCGAGCTGCTGGCGCGCGTTTCTTCAGCGCTCGACAAGTCCGGACTCTACTCGGAGCTGCAGACCGACTGGTTGGTGCTCGACTGCGAGCTGATGCCCTGGTCTGCCAAGGCACAGGACCTCGTTCGTCAGCAATACGCGGCGGTGGGATCGGCAGGCTTGGCGTCTTTGACCGACGCAATGAGTGTCGTATCCACGGCCGTTCACCGCAGTCCGGAGCTTGCCGGCGCGCTGACCTCACTCCGCGAGCGCCACTCGCTCGTCGAGAGGTATGTGAGCGCGTATCGGCGGTATTGCTGGTCCACCGATGGGCTCAAGGGTCTGAAGCTCGCACCGTTTCATCTCCTCGCCTCGGAAGGCGCAGTTCACACGGACAAGAGTCATGAGTGGCACATGCAGACGCTGGCGCGCCTCTCCGCTGTGGACTCGGAGCTTATGACCGCAACTCCGTTCCGGTTGGTGGACCTCGAATCGTCGGATGCTGTTCAGACAGCTACAGACTGGTGGATTGAGCTGACCCGAGCCGGCGGCGAAGGCATGGTCGTTAAGCCGCTCGATTTCATCGCGCGAAGCGCCAAGGGGCTGATCCAGCCGGCGTTGAAGTGCCGTGGCCGAGAATACCTGCGAATCATCTACGGACCGGAATATGACCTCCCGCAGAACCTGGAGCGGTTGCGTCAGCGCGGGCTTTCCGGAAAGCGCAGCCTCGCCATGCGCGAGTTCTGTCTCGGCATCGAAGCGCTGAGTCGGTTCGTGAAGAACGAACCGCTTCGACTGGTGCACGAGTGTGTATTCGGTGTGCTGGCACTCGAGAGCGAGCCGGTTGATCCGAGGCTTTAATGGACGGGCGCGAGAAAGCGCTCTGGAATGGGCTGGCGTCAAACAAAACGCCAGCCCGGCGTGCCACTAGCAGCGCGCGACAACAGCGGCCTTTCCAACCATCAAGCCGGAGGTCCGAAGGCCTGTGCGACGGCGCTGAGAAGAGCTGTACAAGTGCCGCCATCGGCGATGGTGCGCGCGGACCCAACGAAAAGGACAACGGGACTAGGAAATACGCCTCCGTTTGCTGTACTTGGGTGAGCGCCTTTTGTCATTGAACTCTGGTAGTACGGCAAACAACGCCATGTACTGGGCCAGGTACTCATACTCGAGGCGAGCAACCCGGCCAAGAGCCCGGAGCAGGCGCGGACTCACACGAGATGTATCGCAGCGAACGGCGTGAATCGCCACATATAGGCACGGCACCAGATCTTTGTACCTGCGATAGGCATACCGGACACGATCCGCTCCACCGTGATTCGTTCGGCGGCCCGATATTGTGTCATCGAACTGGTTCAGCCTGCTTTGGAGCCCATCGAGTGCGCAGGTCATCCCGATGTATGAGATCTCGGGAATCCAGGAAAACTTCGATCGATACGGCGGTCTGTCGAGAACCGCGAGAGCATAAACGCCGGGATACTCGATGCCAGGCAGCATCTCGCGCTCAGGCCAAGATTTCCAAGAAGAGAACATCGATGGATGGTTAGACAACAATCTTTGCTTCAGGATGCTGCGCCTTGTACGCCCTCACGATCGCCGCTGCATCTTTGCCGTCATACTCCGCTACGCTGGGCCGAGTCCCGGTTACTGACTCTTGGATATCTGCGAGGACATCGTATGCCGCCTCAAGCGCCCAACCTAGGTCATTCCCAGTGATGGATGCGCGCGACCACACCTCAGAGGGATTCATCACACCGTCGCGGTCGATGTGAAAATGAGTCTCGTCTCTTATGATCTTGAATCTCTTGGAGAGATCACTAAGACGATCCAGTGAGATATCACGGCGCTTGGCAAATTTCCTGACCAGTCCCTCGTCACACCGATAGACGTACCAAAACGACGCACTTTGTCCGTTCTGGTCCAGCACCAATATGGCGTGGGCGACCACGTCGTTGAACAGCGCATCAGAAGCGATCGTGAAAAAATCGAGACTGTGAGCGGACTTTGCCGACTGGAGCCCGATCAACGCACGGCGCTTCAGAATTGCGTTGTTCAGCTCAGCGAGGTTCCGTCGGACCGCCTTCTCGTAACGACTACGGTCGATCGTCATATCAGGTAATTTTCCTTCGCTCAGTACAAAGCTACTTCGGCGGGTTCTGTATCGTCACAAGCCCGCGAGGAATGCGGAGCCCTTCTCCGTCAGCAACCAACCGAACCCCAGGCAATTTATGACCACAGTGACCCAAAACACCCGCTGGAACTCGGCCTTGCTGGATTTGTGCCGAAAGACCCGTTGCGCGAACAGCGCGCCCGGCCAGCCTCCGGCAAGCCCGAAAAGATGCAGAGTGCTCTCCGCAGTTCTCCAGCGGCCATAACGCGCAGCGGATTTGTCCAGCCAATACGCTACGAAAGCAACCACGCTGGCGCCGAGATAGAGCAAAAGCACGGCGACCGGCAACCTGCGCGCGAAAACGACTGCGGCCACCGCAACGATGAACGCGGATGCGAGCCAAAGAAGGATTGCTGAAGGTCGAGGATGGCCGCGATCGGTGACGGCGTCCGTTGAGAACCTGACGCTGCTTGCGCGCGGGCGGCGACGCTCGTCGAATGTCAGCTCGTATGTCACCAAGTCACCCGGAGCTGGTCGGCGGCTGCGTCGCGCGAATGCCTTGATATGGACGAAAACACGATCACCGCCGAGGCCCGGCGCGACGAAGCCGAATCCCTGATCGTCTCTCCATTCCGTGATCCTTCCCTTGTGTCGCATCCGCTGCCTCGCTGGCTATTCTGCTCGCTGACGCTTCGACATCAACTTCCGTACTCCCCGACAAGCGGCACCGCGCCGTATCGGCCTTTCAGATAGTCCCGTTCAAATGCCTCGCCTTTCTGCGGACGGTACTCAAGAAGCGAATAGAGTTTCGACGACCCGTCGCTCTGCTTTTCCACGAACCACACTTGATCTCGGCGGAACAGGTCCGCATCCAGAAGCGTCGTGCCGTGGGCAGTAAAGACGAGCTGCGAATTGTTCCCGTTTGTCCGGCCCTGGAAAAGCCCGACGAGAAATCGCGTGACGTGGGGATGCAGACTGCGATCCAGTTCGCCGACGAAAAGAGTCGCGCCGGACTCGAGCGCGCGAACCCATTCACACGCGAACTCGAGCAGTCTTCGCGTGCCCTCAGACTCGTCGCGAATGTCGAGCGCGACCTCATCGTTCGAATCTGTACGCTTGCGCCAGGCGCGCACCGCAAACTCTTCCTCGATCAGTTCCAAGCGATCGAGGCCCACGTCGGCAGCGCGCATGTATTGCATGACCTTCTGACGACCAGCGTCCTCGCGCAGCAGGTTCCACGTCAGGACAGGATTCCAGTTGCTGTCCGGCATCAGGACGATGAGTTTCTGGGTGATCCAATTGAACGCCGGCTTCAGTTGGTCATTGTTGAGCCGGACCGCGGTGGAAACGAACAGTGCATTGGAGCGAGTGAAGTCCTGCCAAATCTTCTGCTCGGCTCGCTGCGCTTTGAAACTCGGTCCGAACCACCACGTGTACTTCCCTTTCTCCGCGTCGTACTCGCGCTCGAACCAACGCTGTGCGCGACCATGCGGATACGCGGCCATCCATTCCATGTGAACGCGTTCGGCGGACACGGCGCACGAGTAGTGATATCGAATACCGTCGTCCGCAACAAAAATGATCTCGAACACGGAAGGCCGCACGGAAGATGCCTTGCTCAACATGAAGGGCGCGACATTCAGCGGCTGCCCCTCCTGCACCTTCGTAGCGGTGTCTTCGACGAGTTGGCGAAACGTTGCGAGTGCGCGAAGCAGGTTTGTCTTGCCGGCTGCGTTTGCGCCATAGATCACGGCCATTCGCGTCAAGCGCAACCCGTCGCGCTCGCAGGTAGTCAGATTGTGGTTTTCCAGCTCCGCTCCCGTCCCGGCGACCAGGGAGAGTCGCTGGGGCGAGAGCACCGAGCGGAAGTTGGCCACCGCAAATTCGATCAGCACGGCCAACCCGTGGGGTGCCTGCCAGCCGCCCGGCGAGGCCGGAGCGCACGCATGTTCATAGCCGTGGTCGCAGGCATCCTTGGGAATGCACACCGGTCTGCCGGCCTCTCACCGCCTCTTTCGTTCACGTCGCAGAACCTCCGCAGCTGCGATACGCGTCATCACGGCCGGACGGCGCGTCAGGCGCTCGCGAATTTCTATGACGCCCGGTGATGCGCCGGCCCCACGTCGAATCAACTTCTTTCCGTGGTACAGATTCGCGCCCTCGATCCACTCCTGCGTGATCTCCGGCGCGTCGTCTGGGTCACGTGACGTTCGCCCCGAACGTTCCGACTTCTTCCTCATTGCCGCTCCTTAGCCTGGACGACGAAAGGCCCTGCCCCTTGAGTTCCCGCCCCGCCCGCGCGCCCTGCCAATACCCGGGTCGCTTATTCAAGTGAAGGGGTTGAGCAGTTTCACGCCGGTCGGCGCGTAGTGCGCGCTGTTCCGGGTAACGACGGTAAGGTCATAGATCAGCGCAGTGGCCGCGATCTGCTTATCTATCGGGTTCTCGGCGTTCGGCGCGCACAGTCTTCCCCAAACCTGCGCCGTGTCCTCCTCGAACGAAAGGATGGAGCCGTCATAGTCACTTGCGACACGCTTGAACCATTTTTCGAGCTGCTCGGCCTGGGGCTCATCGCCCCGGTGTCTGAGCGCATCGACTCCCTTGCGAAGCTCGCCGATCGTTATGACGGAGAGATAGACCGCCGCCTCGTCCCGCTCTGCCTGATCGAAGAACGTCTGGACACCTGCGTTAGCCTTTCCTGCCTTGCGAAGCTCACTGATCACGTCCGTATCAATCAGATACATGTTCACTCTCGCCGGCTAACTTGGTAGCGCGCGAAGTCCTCGTCCTTGCCGACGTTAGGCATGGCTCTCAAGACCTCGATCAAGGAACGACGACGGGGGCCGCGAAGCGCCGCCTGGAGAATCTCCCGGTGTTCTTGTTCGGCGCTTCGATTGTTCTTGGCCGCGCGCTGCTTCAATGCCTTGACCAGATCTTCCGGCAGATTACGAACCATAAGTTGGGCCACGGCATGCCTCCTTGGACGTCGGACTGCTAGCAATGCTAGCGGCCGCCCTCCCTGAGTGCAAGCATTGCTAGCATTCCTTGATTTCCGTTCGATTTTCGTCCTTTCGCTCATCTCAACCCCCTGAATCCCATTGCGGATATGACAACAAGACGAGTAACGGCGACGGGGCCGTTACTCGTCGTGAGGGAGATTTTCGTCAGTGATCTGCCGTCGTCACCTGTCGTTTTTCGCTGTAATCATCGGCTAGACACTCGCGCAGCAGATGTCACTTGCGCAGTCTCTCAGCCGCCCACGCACGCGCCTCGCGGACCGCGACGTCTAATGCGTCATACGCGCGCCGAATGCAGCGGACACCGTGAAGGAGCGTCGTGATCTCGTCGCCCACTTCGGCACCGGCCGTACTTCCCTCTCGCTCCTGCGCTCCGAGCAACGCATTCGCGGCGGTGGCGACAACGGAGATCGCGTCCGACAACCTTCCCATGATCTCGTCGATATCAGGCTTGACCGGTGGAGCGTTGCTCGCTCGCGCCTTCGGCCGCGCGTGCCGCGCTCGGCGTGCTCTACGCGCGGCCGGTCCTGATCCTTTCGTCCGGTTAGAATCCAATCGCTTTGCTGAACCCATGGCTGCCTTCCTCTGGTAGGCGGTTGTGGCTAGCCGTCCGGGGCTGGTGACACAGCTCCGGGCGGCGCTCTTGTGAACAGCCATCAGCGAAGGTGGTAACTGCGGGGGTAATGACCGGATCGAAGGGGAGCGAGAAAGCTGCAGAAATCAGGCACTTTGCTGAGCTCTACGAGGGCCTTCCGCGAACAGATCCCTTTTCAGCAGCGTAACGCAGCACAGGAATGCGCCTGCGTATTAACCGACCGCTCCGGATCGACCTCGATATCGCTGCAGACGGACTACTTCTTACAAACGAAGCTCCCCTGCCTGCTCGGATCACCGCCGACATATCGAGCGACGGTCGGATGCGGACAGAGCGGCCGCGTCAGGTTGGGGAACGATTTGCCGCGCGCAATGATCCGTTCGGGTGGCCTGCCCTCCTCGACCCAATTCTGAATTGCCGTGAGCATGTCGAACTGATCCGTGGCGGAGCCGCCGGCACAGTGCGTCATGCCGGGGATCAGGAACAGCCGCGCCCAATCGGGCACGTTCGGCCCGTTTGCCGCTGCGAGACGGTCGTACCAATCGGCGGTGTCGAGTGGCGACAACCCCTGATCGCTCATGCCGTGGTAGAGAATGAGCTTGCCGTGCTTGGCAAACGTGTTGAGGAACACCGAATCCGCATCATTGATCTTCGCCGTTTCCAACAGGCGCTGTGGATCGCGGTCGAAATCGAGCGTCATCGGATCGAATGCAGGATTCGGCGGCGTCATGCTGAGGTAGCGCAAGGACCCGAAGCCGAGCGTCGCGTCGGCGGAGTTCATCTCGCCCGTCGGCGAGGTCCCAAAGTGCATGCGGTAGAACGCCGGATCGGCGATGCCTGCGTCGTATGGAAACGCTGCATACAGCCGCTGAATGCCATCGAGCCCGCCGCCGCCCTCGAACGCGAATCGACCGTTCCACTCCAGCGGCAGGCGGAGGTCGATGCCGATGCCGAGTTGTTGTCCGGCCTCGCCGGTGCGCTTGGCGATGGTCGCTCGGAACAGGCAATGCTCGGGAATTCGTGTGTCCGATGCAGGCCCGGCAGCCGCCTCCGCAGAGGTTCCCATCTGCCCGGCCGGCACCACGCGCACCTCGTCCACGGCGAGATCAGGCCACTGGAACGCTTGCAGCTGTGCGCAGCGCGTGGCGGGCACCGTCACCGCGGCGGACTCCTGCGCTTGCGTGGACAGTGAAAGACCCATCACGAGAATCGATGCCGCACACTGCGCGGCTCGAACCCACACTCTCGTCTTCATCATCCTCTCCCCTCGCCGGCCTCGGCTGCGATCCGTTCTCGAAGTGTAGATCGAATGCCTCCCCGATCTTCGACCGTGTCAGCCCGGCATCCGTAATGGAAGAGATCAGCGCGGGGTCCATGCCGAGGCAGCCGTCAGGAAGGCCGTCGTTTCTTCGTCGAGCCGTCCAATCACCTGGTAGGAAGTAGCTCAGCTTCACGACGATCGTGCGAGTGGAGGCATAGCTGAAATCGAGCGCGTGATCCGCTCCCTGCAGCGGCCAGATCGGTCCCAGCGAGGCACGGTGCATCTCCTATCTGGTAGATTCAGCGCCGTGCGGGATGCACCCGGGAAGGTCTCGACCGATGAACGCACCCCGACTCGACGAGCTGCTGCTGAATTTGTATGCCTGTCCGACTGAGTAGCCGCGCTGCCCGGAAGTGCAGGATTGCGTTTGCCGCGAAACGCACGCGCGCAGTGAGAAAGGTCTGCTCCTCGGTAATCGCGCACGCCTTACCGCGGATGAGCTGAGCGCATGAACAAGCTGTTTCGACTGTCACTGGGTGTGAAGCGCGATCCCGTTGTCGAAGCCTGGCTGAGTAGACAGCCGGGCGAGCTCGGCATGATTGCCCGCAAATGGTTCGAGCGCATGCGCGCGTGCGGCTTCGACGTGCTGGAAATGATGCATGACGGCTGTCCGGTCGCCTGCGTGAAGGACGTTCCGTTCGCCTACGTCAATGCGTTCAAAGCGCACGTCAATGTGGGCTTCTTTCTCGGCGCCGAGCTGCCAGATCCCGCGCGTTTGTTGAACGGAACGGGCAAGCGCATGCGTCACGTCAAACTGGTGCCAGGCGCGCCGCTCGACTCCAAGGCGCTCGGTGCGCTCATCCAGGCAGCCTACGAAGACGTGAAGTCCCGACTGCGAACGACGACCGCATGAAGCTTCGAGGACGAGCGCGATTGCTGCGGTCTCGGCCTTACTCGTGCTCGCCCGTCGTCGCGACCGACGCGCGCTTCCGCTTCGCGCGTCGGGCGAGCATGTTCAGCCCTTCCACACCCGCTGAGAACGCCATCGCCGCATAGATGTACCCCTTCGGCACGTGCGCGCCGAAGCCGTCCGCAATCAGCGTCGTGCCGATCATCAAGAGGAACCCGAGCGCGAGCATCACGATCGTCGGGTTGTGATGAATGAAGTTCGCGAGCGGATTCGCGGCCGATAGCATGATGCCCACGGTGACGAGCACCGCGACGATCATGATGGGCACGTGATCCGTCATCCCGACGGCCGTGATGATGCTGTCGATCGAAAACACGATATCGAGCACCAGAATCTGGCCGATGGCCGTGGCAAACGACTGGATCGCCTTGCCCTCGAACATGTCGGGCGCGTGGTCCGCGTCCACGCTGTGATGGATCTCCTTCGTCGCCTTCCATACGAGGAACAGCCCGCCCGCGATGAGAATGAGATCGCGCCAGGAGAAGCCGTGCCCGAACACGGTGAAGAGCGGGTCGGTCAGCTGAACGATCCATGCGACGGTGCCGAGGAGCCCGAGCCGCAGGACGAGCGCGAGCGAGATGCCGATGCGCCGCGCCCGCGAGCGAACCTGCTCGGGCAGCTTGTTCGTCAGAATGGAGATGAAGATCAGATTGTCGATGCCGAGCACCACCTCCATCGCAATGAGGGTGATGAGCGCGGCCCACGCGGCGGGATCGGCGGCCAGGGCAGTGAGGCTGTTCATGGTCGCAAGGTCTCGATGCTCGAGTGAGGTCGGGGAGTATAGCGTTCAGGGCCGGCGCATCCGCCGGCCCTGCAATCACCGTCGCTTACCTAAGAGAAATAGTGACGATCGCTGCCGTCCACACGGGCACGGATCATTCGTCATCGCGGTTCGATCCCGCGCGGCGCGCGAGGGAATGGCCGAGCGCGCGCTCAGTACTTCAGCCGCAGCACATTGGCCTTGCCGAACGTCGGCACGGTGACGACATAGATGTTGTCGTACTCGTCCTCGCCTATCGCGGGCACCGTTTCGCCGCTGAGTTTTTGCACGAGCTCGGGCACGGTGTTGCTGTGGCCGATGATCATGACGCGTCCGCCACGGTGTTCACTCAGGACATGCGAGGCGAGGTCGTCGAGGTCGACGGGCAAGGACAGCGCGGTGGGCCTCGCACCCAAACGCATGGCCAGCGGCATGGCGGTCTGCTGCCCCCGGCGCGTGGCCGTGGTGTAGATACCGCGGATGCGACCGGGGCCGCGGATGTCGCCGAACATTTGCGCGAGCCGCTCGGCTCTGCGCTCACCGGCAGCGCTCAGCGGCGGATCGTCGATGGTGACCAGTTCCTTCTCGGCATGCCGAAGCAGCACGACCGTCGTCGTCGTCGCAGACCGATAGGCCACGAACGCCGCGGCCAATAACAAGAAGAACAGCAGCCACATCACCCAAAACGGCGCGAGAAAGGGTCGGCGGTGGCGTGTGAGCACAGGTGGTTCCATGGCGCGCAATCATAGTCGAGCCGCGTCGCGATCTGGCGGTCACGCCAGCGCTAGCGGTGAGTTAATGGGCTTGTCAGATAGTTATTGTAACTTATTGATCCTACGAATGGGTGGCGCGCCGATCTTGGAGATGAGGCGCTGCGCATCGAACGGCGCCCGCAGTTTCACCTCCGTGTTGTCGAAGTAAACGTACATGTCCCGCGGCCTCGAGGTCGGGGGCTTCGCGCTCGAGCACGTGTTTGCCTCCGGCGGCTCCGAGCCGCGGTGCCACGCGCGAATGCGCGCCGCCCAGCGCTCGAGCGCCTTGTCGTCGTAGCCGCTGCGATAGAGCTCCTTGTCGCCGTGCAAGCGCAGATACATGAAGTCCGCCGTCACGTCTTCCAGCATCGGCCAGCGCCGCGCGGTCTCGCCAACGACCAGCGCCACGCGATTCTCGCGCAGGAGCTTCATGAACGAGGGAGTGCAGAAGCTCTCGTGACGAATCTCGAACGCATGCCGCAGCGGCCGCTCGCGATCGATCGCCAGTCGCGCCCGCCCCTTCAGCCGCTCATCGTGCTTGCGTGCAATTCGCAGCGCGCTCCGCGTGTCCTTCGGCAAGAGCCGCAGGAAATCGCCCACGCGCTGCTCGTCGTAGCGCAAGTTCGGCGGAAACTGCCACAGAATCGGACCCAGCTTCTCGCGAAGTCGGCAGGCGTTTCCGCATGCCAGCGCGCGTAGCTCTCCGGCCGTTGCAGCGAATAGAACGAGCCGTTGATCTCGATGGTGGAGAAGATCGAGGCCGCATGGCGCAGCTCGTTCTTCTGCGCCAAACCCTGCGGATAGAACGCGCCGCGCCACGGCGCGTAGCGCCAGCCGGAAATCCCGATCCGTATTCGAGCCATGACGGGAAACGCACAGCACGCTGCGTTCCCGTGGCACGGTCAGCGCGCGCTCAGTGACGCAAGATACGGTTCTCGAGCCAGGGCGTCTTGGGTACGACCACGTCGCTCGTCGAGCTCGACTCGGCGGCGAACGGCTTCACGAGACCGGTCGGGCCCGTGAGGCACGCCGAGGTGTTGCGATAGTTGAGCGCGGCGGCAAGCCGCCCTTCGGCGGCATCGCCGAGCGCGTGCGAGAAGTCATCCGCGACCGAGCAGCCCGGCAACGTCGCATCGACGCCGCCGGGGGTCGTCGAGTTCGCGGGGAAGAAGCCGTCGGTGTAGTCGCCGTAGCCCTTGTCGTTCACGCCGCGGAACTGGATCGAGAAGTACGTGGTGCCGCAGTTGTCCTGCGAATAGAAGCCATAAGGCTTGCCGCATGTGACCGAGCCGATCTGGATCACCCGCACACTCACGCCGCGCAGGCCATTCATGATGGCTTCGCTGGCAGAACACGTCGTGGCGCCCGTGAGCACGAAGACCTGCGGCAGATCGAGGTGCGGCAACGGCTGCCCGGAGGCCAGCCCCGACTGCAGACCCTGGGTCGTCGTATGGAACTCCGTCGGTACGATCGGCGCGCCGGTGACCGGGTTGGTATTGGGATTCTTGCTGTTGAACTGCTGCAGCTCGAAGGTCTGGCCGCCCGTCGGCCCGGGCCCGGCGATCATGTACGCGAGCTCGCTCGCGATATCGAGATAGCCGCCGCCGTTGTAACGGATATCCAGCACGAGATCCTGCACGCCGTCGGATTTCAGGGTGCTGATCGCGTTCATCAACGCCCCTTCCGCCGTCGCGATGTGATCGTTGAACAGCATGTACCCCACGAGCCCGGACGGCGTGCTGATCGTGTGCACGTTCTGCACCGGCGTCGACGTGAAGCTTTGCGCGACGAGCGTAACGGTGCGTGTCGTGCCGTTCGTATCGCGAATGCTGAACGTATGACTCTCGCCCGCATTCTCGGGGAAGAGCCCAGCGTTCAGCTTGTCGACATTCGAGCTATTCGCGAGCGTCTCGCCATCCACCGTGAGCACCTCGACTCCGCGCGACAGTCCGGCGGCCACCGTGGTGCTCGGTGGGCTCGGTTCGAGAAAGGCGACGAACGCCTGCCGGTTGGGCGCCGCGGTCTGCGTCAGCGCCCACGTGAGTCCGTACGACACTTCCTGGCCCGCCGTCGACAGCGCGTCCCACACAGCGGTGTCGTAGGTGAAATGGAACTTGTCTTTCGGCGCGCCCGTCGGGCTCAGACCCGACGTCTTGAGCCGCGTGAAGTAATCCGCCGTCTGATAGAGACCTGGATCGAGGTCCGGCACCTCGCTGTACCAAAGATAGGTTTCGTTGGTCCACGAGCGCAGGAAGTTGTTTTCATCGAGCGTCGCGCCTCTGGTGTCCGGATACGGCCGTCCGGTGAAGGGATCGGTCCCCGAACGCGGCGCTTGGCAACGATTGATGAAATTCGACGAGGGCTGGAACACGCCGGCAACCCAGCCGCTGCCGCCGGACCCGCTGCCGCTCCCACCTCCGCTACCTCCGCCGCCGCCACCGCCACCGCCGAGAGAGCTCCCACCACCCCCGCCGCAGCTCGCCACACTCAGTAACAAGACCGCGAGCGACAGCGCTCGCACACCATGCCCACGCGGGCTCCATGCATTCATCGACGCATCCTTTTGCCGGATCGTTGTGCCGGATCGTTGGGTCGTTAGACCGGGTATCCCGTCGAGCTTGATCGCTTTTCAGGCGCGATCGCTCCCTAAGCCGCGGCTCCGACGAGCGCTCCCACTCCCGCAGTAATGGCCATCGCGAGTCCTCCCCAGAATACAACGCGCGCGGCCGCGCGCAGAGGCTTGGCGCCGCCGGTTTTTGCCGACACCACGCCGAGAACAGCGAGGAATACCAGAGACGCACACGAAGTGACGGGCACCAGCCAATTCTGTGGAGCAAGTATCACTACCAGCAGTGGCAAAATCGCGCCGGCTGCGAAACTGGCGGCGGATGCGAGTGCCGCCTGGATCGGGCGCGCGCTCGTGATCTCCGATATCCCCAGCTCATCGCGCGCATGCGCTCCGAGCGCGTCGTGCTCCATGAGTTGGACCGCGACCTTGCGCGCCAGCTCGCGATCGAGACCACGGCCCATGTAGATGCGCGCCAGCTCCTCCTGTTCCGATTGCGGCTCTTCGGCCAGCTCGCGCTTTTCCTTCGCGAGGTCCGCCTCTTCCGTATCGGATTGCGCGCTCACGGAAACGTACTCGCCCGCGGCCATCGACATCGCGCCGGCCACCAACGCCGCGATGCCCGCGATCAGAATGCTTCCCTGCGACGCAGTCGCGGCCGCCACTCCGAGGATCAGACTCGCCGTCGAGACGATGCCGTCGTTGGCGCCCAATGTGGACGCGCGCAGCCATCCCAGCCGGGTGACTTGGTGACTTTCGCGATGGCGATGACGAATCGAGCGCCTCATGACCTGCGTTGCTCCCTTACGGATCCGGGGCCGGCGTCTGCCGGCGCCGCGCGGGAGTGTAGAACGCGCCATCCACAACGCAACACTTGGCCATCGCTCGGCTCCGGCCCCGCAGGCCAGGCCGTTGTGACCGGCACCGACGACCATGACGTCGTGCCGCTTCATCCTCTCAGAGGAGCTGGCTCAACTGTCTCGCGTACCAGCGATCGAACGTGTGCACGCAATCTTCCGTCGACTGATACGGCCCCTGCCGGAAGCCGCGGGACGCGACGCCGGCTTGCGCGCGCTCGCACAGCGACCAGTCCTGCCGATTCGTCATGTCCCAGAACTCGACGACGTCGGACGCGTCCGCGTTCTTCGCGATCGCTTCTTTCGTCACCAACCACTCGCACACGATATGCGTGCGCTCCGTCGAGACCGGCCAGGCCGTGTGCGTGAGTACGTAATCCGGATGCGGGCTCAGTAGGAGATTCGGATACACGACGTAGTAATGCACGAGCCGACAGTCCTCGTGCGTGAGGCCCGGAATCGTCGGCAGCGCGCTCTTGCCGCTCATCGACATGGTGTCGATCCCATCCCGCAGCATCATGGGGCCGCCGTTGAAGCAATCTCCCGTTTCGCTCTTGCGATCGCTCCGCGGCAGCGGCTCGCTGATGCGATGAAGCTGCGGATGGGCGCCTGCGCAGTGATAGCACTCGCTGTAGTTCTCGCAGATGAGCTTCCAGTTGGCCGCTACGTCGTACTCCATGCGCTTGCCGCACACGAGCTCGTCCATGCGGAAGCGCGTGAGGTCCGGCAGCTCCTTGAAGTACGTCGCGAGCGGCGCTGCCTGGTCGTCGAGATTTGCGAAGACGAAGCCGTGAAACGACTCGAGCCGCACCGGCACGAGCGGGAAGTCTTCCTTGCGGAAGCCCTCACCCATCTGCGGCGCGCTCTGAATGCTGCCGTCGGTGTTGTAGCTCCAGGCGTGATACGGGCACAGCACGCGCGACAAACCCTTACCGCACGGCGCATCGAGCAGCTTCGAGCCGCGATGGCGGCACACGTTGTAGAAGCCGCGAATGCGTCCGTCGCGCCCGCGCATGAAGATGATCGAATTGCCGGCGATCTCCCTCAGGAAATAGTCGCCGGGCGCCGCGATGTCCGATTCGCGCCCAACACAGAGCCACTGCCGCGCGAAGATGCCGTTCTGCTCGAGCCGGAACACGTCCTGCGACGTGTAGACCGCCCCGGGCAGCGTGCGCGCCTCGGCGAACGGCTGCAACGTGCGCGCGAGTCCCGCGTGAATGCTCGTATCAATCTGCATTGCCGGTATCCTCAACCTTGCCTCTTTGCTTTGCCGCGCCCGCTCCCTGCAGGCGGTTGTACTTGCGGAGTAGCTCCACCAATCGGTCGTGCGGAAGCGCGATGACGCGCCGGTCGTTGATGCCGGTCATCGTTTCGGCCGCGACCAGCGCGTTTACGATCGCCTCCTCCGTCGCGTCCACGGTCGCTTCGAACAGCGGCGTGACACGGTCGTTCGGCAACATGTGTACGGTCGGTAAGCCCTCTGCCGTGCCGATGTTCCGGTTCGCCGTCGAAAACGCGATGAAGATGTCGCCCGAGGAGTTGCTCGCCGTGCCGCCCGTGCGCGCGATGCCCATGCTCGCGCGGCGCGCGATGCGCTTGAGCTGATGGGGCAGCAACGGCGCATCCGTCGCGATGACGACGATGATCGAGCCCATGTCGGTGCCCGCGACCCCGCGCTTCGGCGCAAGCGATGCGTACGCCGGGTTCTCCGGAATCTCGGTGCCCACCGGGACGCCCGCGATCTGCAATTGCGGCCGCCTGCCGAAGTTCGCTTGGACCAGCACCCCGACCGTGTACTCGCCCGACGCGTCCTTCACGCGTCGCGACGATGTGCCGATGCCACCTTTGAGCTCGTAGCAGATCATCCCGGTACCGCCACCGACGTTGCCCTCGGCCACCCGACCGCTGCTCGCGCGATCCAACGCGGCGAGCGCGTGCTCCTGCTTTATGTGGAATCCGTTGATATCGTTGAGCCAGCCATCCCACGTCTCGGCGACAACCGGCAGCGACCACCAGTCGTCGAGATCGAGATTCGGGTAGTGCTTCAACGACCAATCGATCACCGCATCACGCACGATGCCGACGCTATGCGTGTTGGTGATCATCACCGGTCCCCAGAGCTGGCCGGACTCTTCCACCCACGTGGTGCCGGTCATCTCGCCGTTGCCGTTCTGCGTGAACCAGCCCGCGAAGACCGGATCAGCCGGCTTCGACTTCCCACGCGGCAGAACCGCCGTAACACCGGTGCGCACCGGCCCCGAGCCCCGCTTCAATGCGCCGCTGCCGGAGATCAGCGTGACGTGCCCGACCTCGACACCGGCGACGTCCGTGATCGCGTTCAGCGGCCCGGGCGTGCCGTGAAAAGGAACGCCGAGATCGCGGGCGCGCGGCTTCTGCGACTCGGCGGCATTCGCGAGCACCGCCAGCAAGCTGAAGCCGAGAGCCAGTAAAGTGCGCATGACCGTCAATCTGCCCGCACGCGAACGAAGAGCCACAGGATTGCCCCCGCTACGGCAAACACCGAGCCGCTGGCGAGCGTCGGCAACCAACCGAAGTGATCCAGCATGATCCCGACGACGGGCGCCAGAAATCCCGCGATGTTGCCGCCCGTGTTCAGCACGCCCGTCGCCGACGCCGTGTGTGGACCGGCAACGTACGTCGTCGCCGCCCAGAACGGTCCTTCGATGAATTGCGTGAACCCGAAGCACAGCGAGAGCAGCGCGACCGCGACATACGGGTGCGGCGACTTCGCGCCCGCGAGCAGCAGGATCGCGACGAGGCCGAGCCCCACGACGGCCGGCAACCGACAACCCCACCGCGGCCCGATCCGCTTGCAGAGCGCATCACATACGCCGCCACCTACCGCCGCGAGGACAGCACCCACGACGAACGGCAACGCATACAAGAAGCCGCTCTCGAGCAACGCGAACCCGCGCTCCTCGACGAGATACGTGAACAGCCACTGCGAAAAAATGTAGAACACGTAGTTGTCGCAGAAGTACGCCGCGGACAGCAGCAGCACGTCGCGATGAACGATGACTTTGCGCCAGCCGCTCGCACCCGGCGCATTCACCTCGGGTGCCGAGCGCCCGGCGTTGATCAGCTCGAGCTCTTCACGCGACACCGCCTTGTGCTCCGCCGGCGTATCGCGCCCGTACCACCACCACCATGCGCCGGCGATGAGGCCGACCGGCGCGAGAATGTAGAACGACTCACGCCAGCCGTACTGAACGATGAGCAATGTGACGATCGGTCCGAGCGCCGCTTGCCCGAGCGTGAGGCCCGAGCTCAGCACCGCATTCGGCAGCGCCCAGCGCGCAGGGGGAAACCAATTGGCGAACGTGCCCGCCGCAACGGGGAACATCGGTGCGTTGGCGATGCCCATGAGAAACCGCACGATCATGAACGCGATCAGCGCACCACCCGCCGATGCCGCCATGAGTCCCGGCACGAAGCCCGTCATCGCCGTGAGCACGCCCCAACTCACCGCGATGAGCGTCAACGCGCGACGCGAGCCGAAGACGTCCCCGAACACGCCGCCGGGAATGTTGAAGAGCGCATACGCGAAGTTGAAGCTGCCGAGGATCCAGCCGATCTCCTCGTTCGAGAAATGGAGCTCCTGCTTGATCGTCGGCAGCGCCACCGACAGGTTGTTGCGCAGGAAGTAGTTGACGAAGCTCAAGACGAACAGCAAGCCGAGAATTCGATAGCGGACCGGGACGAACGAGGCGCGCGTCGCCGCGGGCAAGCCGTTGAGCTCGACGTTCGAATTCACGCGGCCTCCGAGCGTTTGCGATGATCAGCGAGCATGATCTGCGCGGCGTTGTGCCCCGGCGCACCCGTCACGCCGCCGACCACGATGACGTCGTATTTCAAGTCACCGCCCGATTGTTCCGAGTGACCCGCCACCCATACTATACGACCGTTCAACAAGGTGACAGCCCTACCCCCGCTTGCGGCCGAACGGCCTGCGGGAGCCACAATGAGCCCCCTGCGATGCGCGCACAGTCTGAAGTGAGACGGCCATGGACTTCAAACTCACGTACTCGACGATGTTCAACCCGCCGGCTGCCCTCCACGAGCGCTTCGACGCCGCGCTGGCGAACGTGCGCGGCGCGCTCGGGGCGACCCACGCGAACGCCGGCTGAAGTCGACTGGTTCTTCGATCGCATCGAGGCCGGCGTCACGTACGCGAATCGCCAGGGATCCGGCACGTCGGGCAAGGGAATTGCCTCGGCGTATTACTTGGCGTTGTACCAACGCGAGCAGTCGCAGACGCTCGTGGAGTGACACGGAGATCACGCATATGAACGACACGCATCCCAAGACCACCTTGCCCGGCCCAAAGGCGCGCGCGTTGATCGAGCGCGATCGCAAGGTCGTATCGCCCAGTTACGTCCGCGATTACGAATTCGTGATGAGTCACGGACACGGTGCCGAGGTGTGGGACGTCGACGGCAACCGCTTCGTCGATTTCGCCGCCGGAATTGCGGTGTGCTCTACGGGCCACTCGCATCCGGCAGTGGTCGAAGCGATTCAGCAGGCGGCGACCCGGTTCCTGCACATCTCGTCGGACTATTGGCACGAGGGGCAGGTGCGGCTCGCCGAAGCCATGCACGAGCTCGCGCCGGTAAAGGGACACGCGGTCTCGTTTCTCGCCAACTCGGGCGCCGAAGCGGTTGAAGCGGCGCTGAAATTGGCGCGTTATGCGACGGGGCGCGGACGCTACATCGGATTCCTCGGCGGCTTCCATGGGCGCACAATGGGTGCGCTGTCGTTCACGGCGAGCAAGTACACGCAACAGAAGCGGTACTTCCCGACGATGTCGGGGGTGACCCATGTACCGTATCCCAATCCGTACCGGCCGCTCTTTGCGGGGGACGATCAGGGCCGCGCGGTCATCGCGTACATCGAGCAACTCTTCGAGCGCAACCTGCCGGCGGATGAAGTGGCGGCGATTCTCGTCGAGCCGATCCAGGGCGAAGGCGGCTATCTCGTCCCGCCGGAGGGCTTTCTTGCAGGCTTGCGGGAGCTGTGCGACCGCCACGGCATTCTGTTGATCTTCGACGAAGTACAAACCGGCATCGGGCGCACGGGCAAGATGTTCGCGTGGCAGCACTGGGGCGTGCAGCCCGACATCATCACGCTGGCCAAAGGGATTGCGTCGGGATTGCCGCTCGGGCTGTGCGTGGCGTCCAAGCCGATCATGGACAAGTGGTCGCCGGGTGCGCATGCCAACACGTTCGGCGGCAATCCGCTGTGCTGTGCCGCTGCGCTCGCGACGTTGGATCTCGTGAAGAATGGATTCGCGGACAATGCCCAGCGCGTCGGCCAGCGCATGATGGAGCGCCTCACGGCGCTCGCGAAGCAGCACGAATTCATCGGCGAGGTCCGCGGACGCGGACTGATGATCGGCGTCGAGCTCGTGAATGACCGTGCGAGCAAGGCGCCCGCCAAGGAGCTCGCGACGAAGGTTGTTCACCGCGCGTATCAGAACGGCCTGCTGCTGCTCGAGTGCGGTGCGAGCGGCATTCGCCTGATCCCGCCGCTGATGATCGATGCGGCGCTAGCCGACGAGGGCCTGGCGATCCTGGAGAAATCAATCGAGGAAGCCGTGGCGGAGGCGCACTGAGTGCGTTCTCCCGACGTTCGATAGGAAATGCCTCCCAGCGGGCAACCCCTGCACTCGCGCGCGCCGTAGGCCTCACCTCGCCCGCAGAGGTGCACGCTGGAGGAGATTCGAGATTCGCAAGGCGCGCCGAATCTTCAGCGCGCGCCGCTGACCTCGGCCGCAAACGCTCGCAACGTCGGCGCGAGGCCATCGACGATCTCGTCGATATCGGCGCTCGTCGCGATGAGCGGCGGCGTCACCATGATCCAATCGCCGAAGCGGCCGCCATGCGTCCGCCGCCCGTAGATCAGCAGCCCGCGTTCGCGGGCGAGCGTCTGAATGCGGCCGATCACGTCGAGCGTCCGCGGCAACAGGTCTCTCGTATCTTGATCCGCGACGATCTCGATCGCGTTCAAGAGCCCGAGGCCCCGTACATCCCCGACGACGTGAATCTCGTTCCTCAAGGCATTCAGCCGCGACCGCAGATATGCGCCGGTCTCGTTCGCGCGCTCGATGAGCTTCTGCTCCAACGTCTCCTCGAGTACCGCGAGCCCGACAGCGCACGCTAGCGGATGCCCCTTGTGCGTATGCCCGAGATGAAAGCCGCCGGCGTGCGCGACTGCATCGACCATCCGCGCCGACGTCAGGAACGCCGCGAGCGGGTAATACCCGCCACCGAGGCCCTTCGCGAGCGTCACGATGTCCGGCCGCGACTGCGGCCACCAGTGCGCGGCGAGGAACTTGCCCGTGCGCCCTGCCCCACTGATCGTCTCATCGAAGATCAGCAGCACATCGAGCTCATCGCAAATTTCGCGCACACGCCGGTAGTACTCGGGCGGCGCGTACGTTGCGCCCCCGCTGAATCCCATCACCGGCTCGAGAATGAACGCGAGGACGGTGTCCGCGCCCTCCGCGAGAATCTTGTGCCGCAAGGCTTCCGCGCATTCGCGCGCATGTGCAGCGGCATTCACGCCATCCGGCGTGCGATAACTCCACGGCGCCGGCACGTGAATCCCTGTCTGTCCCTCCGTGAGGAACGGCGCGTATCCAGGGTCCGCGGACAGCGCCATCGTTGCGCGCGTGCTCCCGTGATACGACGGATTGCGACTGATCACTTTGTACCGCGATGTGCGCCCGATCGCGATGGCATACCGGCGGGCGAATTGCAGCGCCTTCTCGACCGCCTCGGAGCCCCCCGAAACGAAAAACGCGCGCTCGAGCCGCATGCCCGCCTGCGCGGTCAGTCGCTCCGTCAAGCGAACGTTGCTGTCGCTTTCGAACGCGGTGGGATACGCGAAACAGACGCGCGCCGCCTGCTCATGCATCGCTCGTAACACGCGGGGATTGCCGTGACCGAGATTCACTGCGACGGGTCCGGAGGTGACGTCGATGTAGCGCCGGCCCGCCGTATCCCACACGTGCACGCCTTGGGCGCGGCTCACGCGCTCGAGCGGCGCTTCGCTCGGCGATGTCCAGAAGCACTGCATGCCACCGGTGTGACTACCGGCGCCGCGGTCGGAGGAAGTCAACGCAGTCGGTCCCTAGTTGGCCTTCAGGTACCGACCATACCACTCCACGTAACGTTCCACCCGATCCACACGAAAGCTCGGGCGCGAAAAGCCATGACGCTCACCGGGATAGATCACGAGCTGTGTCGGCACGTGCAAGCGGCGCAGCGCTTGATACATCTGCTCCGCGCCGATCGGCGGAACATTCTTGTCGTCCGCGCCGACGAGGAACAGCGTCGGCGTCGTGATGCGATCTGCATGCAGGAACGGGGACGAGACGCGCAGCCAGTTCTCCGTCTTCTCCCAAGGCAGCCCGAGCTCGAGCTCCCATTCACGGACGTACTGGTCCGAGCCGTAGCCCGCGAGCATGTTGCCCATGCCGGCGCCGCTCGTCGCAGCTTTGAAGCGCGCGTCGGAGGCAATGACATAGTTGGTGAGAATGGCGCCGTAGCTCCAGCCGCCGATGCCGAGACGCTGCGGGTCTGCGATACCGACGCTCACCGCGTAGTCGGCAGCCGCGAGCACGTCGGGCACATCGACCGTGCCCGACTTGCCGAACAGCGCCTTCTGAAACTCGTACCCGCGGCCCGAGCTGCCGCGCGGATTCGGTGCGACGATCACGTAGCCGTTGGCCGCGAGCCGCTGCCATTCGAAATCGAAATCGAACTGATGCTGTGACACCGGTCCGCCGTGCAGCCGCACGAGCGTCGGTGCGCGGCCTGCCATCGAGCCGTCCACCGGCATCATCATCAGCCCATGAATGACCGTGTCAGCGGCGCTCTTGAACTGGATCATGCGCGACTCTGCCAGCGGAACGTCCGCGAGCCACTCATCGTTGTGATGCGTGAGCTGGCGCAGGCGGCCATCGCGCTCGACGGCGACGAGAGAAGACGGTCGGTCCGAGGATTCCCAGACGGTGACGATGCGCGGCCCGCCGAAGCGAATGCGTCCTCGACGGCCGGTCGACGCCGGCGAGAACACGTCGAACTCACTGACGACCGCGCCCGGTTTCGTGAGCGGCTCCACCTTGCCGTCGCGTAGCCGGACGCGCGCGAGGATCATGCTTCCATCGTCTTCGAGCCGGTAGTACAGCCATTTACCATCCGCGGACCACAGCGGATCGAAAGACTGGCGATCGAGCTTCGCCAACGGCAGCGAAGCCTCAACACGGCTGCTCGCCGGTGTGACGCTCACCTGCACGAGGCTGTACCAAACGTCTTCCGGCTTGCCCGATGCGACGTAGGTGACCTGCTTGCCGTCGGGACTGAATGCCGGCGGCCGACTGCCCCAGTCTTCGGTGGGATCGCCGTCCGTACCGGGATTCGTGGTGAGCTGACGCGGCGTGCTCTCGGGCTGCGCGTCGATGACGTACAGATCCCAATTGTTGTGCGAGTCGGGCTCCTCACCGCGCTTGGAGAGGAACGCGATCTGTGAGCCATCGGGCGACCACGAGGGCTGCAACTCGTCGTACGCACCATCGGTCAGTTGCGTGGTCTCGCCCGACATCACGTCGAGAAGAAAGAGATGCGTACGCTCGCCGCGCAAGTAGCCGTCGTCGTCCGACTTGAATTGCAGCCGGTCGAGCACCATCGGTTTGGGCGGATCGGAATCTGCTTGCTCGGGCGGCGTGACTTGCGCGGTGAACACGATGCGCTTGCCATCCGGTGCCCAGGCAAACGAGCTGATCTCGCTGTTGAAGCGCGAGAGCTGT
>Ga0081455_10000285_pt1 | contig 66909 bp, 58 predicted proteins | sample TabmetS3T2R1_FD_70207 | JGI IMG/M metagenome (GOLD analysis project Ga0081455, IMG submission 70207) | Tabebuia heterophylla rhizosphere microbial communities from the University of Puerto Rico - S3T2R1 | ecosystem: Host-associated > Plants > Roots > Rhizosphere ...
TCCCCGAACGTGGCCTCGCCGACGGGCGCCAGCATTCCCGCGGCGACGTTCGAGGCGCCGGCACCGGGCCGATCGCGCTCGAGCACGAGCACGCGCAGGCCGCGTTCGGCCGCGCGCCACGCGCACGCGAGACCGATGACGCCGGCGCCGACGACGACCACGTCGTGCTGGTTGGGGTTTGATGCTGCCACGGGCGGTGCTCCTCTCCCGGGCGGGCGGACCTCGCATCGTCCCTGCGCCGGCATTACCCGGATCAGGTTCAGACGGTCGGCGGCCCGTTGCCGCCCTCTCAGCCCAGCTTGGGTGGGGCTCCCGTTGCCTTTCACGATACTCCCCCGCATGGGAACGGCGAAACATGAGCTGGCCCGACAGTTCTTCGAGGCGATGGAGGCCGGCGAGGTCGACGCCGCTGTCGCGCTGACCACGGATGACGTCGTCATCGACCGCCGGAACTCGAACGCGCCCTGGGGCCGCGCCGTGACCACCGGCCATGAGGAGTTCCGGGAGGCCTATCGCGACTTTCGGCGCGCCTGGGATGAGGTCGGCGGGGTTCACTGGGAGCTGCTGCGAACTCGAGCGGCCGGCGGGGGACGGCTCGTGGTCGAAACGCTGATCAGCGGGCGTGGCCCCGCGACGGGCCTGTCGATGGACGCCCGCGGCGGCTGGCTGATCTCGTTCGCCGGCGACCTGGTCAACGGGTGCACGCTCCACCAGAGCTTCGACGAGGCGCTGCTCGCGGGGCGGCGGCGGGCGATCGACGAAGCACGCCTGTACTTCGTCTGCGAGGCGCGGCCGGGCGGCGCGGACGCGCGCCCGTTGCTCGACGCGGCGCTGCGCGGCGGCGTCGACATCGTCCAGCTGCGCGACAAGGAGAGCGACGACGAGCACCTCGTCTCCGCCGCGAGGACGTTTCGCGAGGCCGCCGACGACCATGGGGCGCTGTTTGTGATCAACGATCGGCCCGACCTGGTCGGCGCCTGCGACGCCGACGGCGCCCACGTCGGCCAGGACGACATGCCGGTGGCCGAGGCGCGCGGAGTCGGCGGCGCGGCGGTCGCGGTCGGCCTCTCCACCCACTCGCCGGCGCAATTCGAAGCCGCGGTTGACGCAGAGGGCGATCAACGGCCCGATCAGATCAGCGTCGGACCCGTCTGGGCGACGCCGACGAAGGAGGGTCGGCCCGCCGCCGGGCTGGACCTGATTCGCCACGCGGCGGCGGCCGGCGCCAACACGCCCTGGTTCGCGATCGGCGGCATCGACGCCGACAGCATCGGCGAGGTCGCCGAGGCGGGCGCACAGCGCGTGGTCGTCGTCCGTGCGATCCGCGACGCAGCCGACCCAGAGGCTGCGGCGCGCGGGCTACGCGACGTGCTGGACTAGCCTCCGGTTCGTGGCCAGCCGCGAGCGAAAGCGCGCCGATCGGCGCAAGCGCAAGGAGCGCACGGCGGAGCGCCGGGTTCATCAGGAGGCGCGACGGGACGCGATGGCCGCCCGCAGCGAGGCGCGCAACGAGGCCGCGCGCGCGGCGCTCGAGCCGCTGGCGCCCGGTGAGCGACCGGCCGTGGTGACGATCGGCGCGGTGATCTCAGCGGTGATCGCGATCTCGACGATCGTGGGCTACGCCGCGGGCGTCGAGGTCACGAGGATCGGCAGCGACGGCATCGAGCAAGGTTCCGATCAAGCGCCGATTCTGTCCGTGATCGTTGTCGTTGCGCTGATGGGGACGATGGCCTGGGGGATGTGGCGGGCCCGCTACTGGGCGGTGCTCGGCTTCCAGGCGCTGCTCGTGCTGGTACTCGTCGCCGCCTCGCTCGGCCTCGTTCAGGCGACGGAATGGCCGCAAGCGGTCGGCACGACCGTCCTGATCGCCGGGGCGGGAGCGCTCTTCTACTTCATGGTCAAGGCGATGGCGCGGATCCAGATGCCGCGGCGACCGTCGAGTGAGTGAGCCGCCAGAGCAGGGGTAGATAGAGTCGCTGAATGGCTGACTCCTATGACGTGATCGTGATCGGCGGCGGTCCCGGCGGCTATCACGCGGCGATCCGCTCGGCTCAGCTCGGCCTGAGAACGGCAGTGGTCGAGCGGGACAAGCCCGGCGGCCGCTGCCTGAACTACGCGTGCATCCCGGCGAAGACGATGCTGCACACCGCCGAGATCTTCGATCACGCCCAGAACTCCGCCGATCTGGGAGTGACGGTCAAGGACGCGTCGCTGGACTGGAAGGCACTCGGTGAGCGCCGGACGAAGGTCTCGGAGACCCTCGCCGGCGGCGTGAAGATGCTCTGGGACAAGAACAAGGTGACGATGATCGAGGGGAACGGCGCGCTCGACGCCGATGGCAACGTCACCGTCGGCTCGGATACGTACGAAGCCGGCGCCGTCGTTCTCGCCACCGGCTCGGTCGCCCTGGCGATCCCGGGGGCCGACTTCGGCGAGCGGATCGTCGACACCTGGGGCGCCTGGTCATTGCCGGAGCGGCCGGAGCGCATCGCCGTCGTCGGCGCCGGAGCCTCCGGCGTCGAGATCGCCTCCGCCTACATCCGCTACGGGACCGCGGTGACGCTGGTCGAGATGCTGCCCCAGATACTTCCGGCCGAAGACAAGGACGTCGTCCGGGTGGTCGAGCGGGTCTTCAAGAAGCAGGGGATCGAGATCCTCACAGGCACCCCGATCTCCGACGTCGAGGCCGGGAGCAAGTCGGTCAAGGCGAAGGTCGGCGAGGTGGCGCTCGAGGTCGACTACCTCTGCATCGCCGGCGGCCGGGCGGCCGACACGGAGAGCCTCGGCCTCGACCGAGCCGGGGTCAGCACCGGCGACGACGGCAAGGTCGAGATCGACGAGTTCCAGCGGACCTCGAACCCGAAGATCTATGCGATCGGCGATCTGGTCCGCGGACCGGCGCTGGCCCACAAGGCCCAGGAGGAGGGTGTCGTCGCGGTCGAGACGATCGCCGACGCTCCGACCCATCCCGTGAGCCCGGACCTGGTGGCGGGGGCGACCTTCTGCCACCCGCAGGTGGCGAGCGTCGGGATGACCGAGGCCGAGGCAAAGGAGACGGGGAAGGAGATCAAGGTCGCGCGCTTCAAGCTCGGGGCGGTGGGCGCAGGTACGGTCTACGACGACCGCGACGGGATCGTCAAGCTCGTCGCCGACGCCGAGTACGGCGAGATCCTCGGCGCCCACATCGTCGGCAACCGGGCCTGCGACATGATCGCCGAGCTCGTCGACACGATCGCGCTCGAGGGCGGCTACCAGGAGCTCGCCCGGATCATCCACCCGCACCCGACGATCTCGGAAGCGATCCTCGACGCCGCGCGCGCGATCGACGGCTGGGCGATCCATCAGTAACCGCGTGCGATGACCGCCGCCCGGACGGTCTTCTACTACGACCTGGGCTCACCATACGCCTACCTGGCGGCGGAGCGGGTCGCCTCCGTGTTCGAGGCCGCGGGCGCCGCGCAGCCCGAATGGCAACCGATCCTGCTCGGCGGGCTGTTCCGGCGCTTCGACCGCGATTCCTGGGCCAAGGGTCCCGAGCGGGAGCGCGGACTGGCCGAATGCGAGCGCCGCGCATCCGCCTACGGGCTGCCGCCGATCCGCTGGCCCGACCCGTTCCCCGGGAACACGCTGTTCGCGATGCGCGTCGCGACGTTCGCCAAGGAGATCGGGCGCGCCGTGTCGTTCTCGCTGGCGGCGTTCCGGCAGGCGTTCGCGGGCGGCCGCGACCTCACCGATCCCGACAACGTGTTCCTGGCCGCGGCCTCGTCCGAGCTGCACCCGCGCGCGGTGGAGGCGGCTGCCGCGCGCGACACGATCAAGGGGCGCCTGCGCGCGGCGACCGAGCGTGCCGGGGACCTCGGGGTGAGGGGGGTGCCGAGCGTCGTCGTCGGCGAGCAGGTCCTCTGGGGCGACGACCGGCTCGAGGAGGCGGCCGCGATCGCCGCGGCCTGACGGCCGCTCGCGGGAGCGCAGGTCAGCTATGTTGCGGCCGGGTGGCTGAGGAAGCGGTGAAGACAGCGGAGCCTGACGGCGCGACGCGCTCGTCGCGGCCGCTCCCCGATCCGGGCACCTGTCTCGAGCTGCTCGAGACGATGGCCCTGATCCGCCGATTCGAGGAGGAGGCGGGGCGCCAGTACCAGCGGGCGAAGGCCGGCGGGTTCCTGCACCTCGCGATCGGCGAGGAGGCGACGATCGTCGGCACCACGTCGGTCATGCGCGAGGACGACTACCTGATCGGCACCTACCGCACGCACGGCCACGCGATCGCTCGCGGCACCGATCCCAACAACGTGATGGCGGAGCTCTTCGGGCGGGAGGACGGGACCGCGCGAGGGCGCGGCGGCTCGATGCACATCTTCGACGGCGAGCGCCGCTTCATGGGCGGCTACGGAATCGTCGGCGGCAACCTGCCGCTGGCGGCGGGCCTCGCGCTGGCCTCCGACTACAAGGGCACCGACGAGGTCACCGTCTGCATGTTCGGCGACGGCGCATCCAACACGGGCAACTTCGGGGAGACGATGAACCTCGCTGCGCTGTGGTCCCTGCCGATCGTCTTCATCCTCGAGAACAACCTGTACGGGATGGGCACGGCCGTGGAGCGTCACTCCGCGGTCACCGACTTCTCGAAGAAGGCCGAGGGCCTCGGCGTGCCCGGCGTGCGCGCGGACGGGATGGACGTACTCGCCATGCGCGAGACCGTGACCGAGCACCTGCGGATCGCCCGCGAGGAGCGACGGCCGACGCTCGTCGAAGGGTTCACCTACCGCTACCGCGGTCACTCCGCCGCCGATCCGGAGGTCTACCGGACCAAGGAGGAGGTCGAGGAGTGGCGCAAGAAGGACCCGGTCGAGCTGTTCGCCGACCGGCTCGAGGCCGAGGGGGTCCTCGAGGAGGGCCAGCGCGAGGCAATGCGCGAGCGCGTCGAGGCGCGGGTGATGGCCGCTGTCGAGTTCGCCGACGCCTCGCCCGAGCCGCCGCTGGACACCCTGTACGACAACCTCTACGTGGTCGGGGACCAGGTGCCGGGCTGGTACGCGGTCGACGAGCGTGCGCCCAAGCCGTTCCCCGGCGAGCGCGAGCGCGAGCGACGAGCCGTGCGGCGCATTCCAGTACCGGCGGGTTTTCGAGGTGGTCGGAAGTCGGGGGTCGATGATCACGTTTTATCGATTCGCAAAACGACGGCAGCGCCGCGGCACCTTCGTGCCGAGCGCGAGGCGTCCAATTTTACCGGCGCGGACCGTTTTCAGACACGGTTCACGCCCTTCAGCCATTCGTCATGGCGTCTCTTTACCCTGCTTTACCGGGGCCTCGCGCACGTTGACACGGGCGATCGGTCAAAATGCCGGGCCAGACACCAAGGAGCCGTATCTGCATGTCGTGCCGGGATTTTCCGCGCTTCGTGGCCGCTTTCGCCTGCGCGACCCTGATCGTCGCGTGCTCGGGCGAGAAGGCGGCGCATGCTCCGCCGCCGGCGCCCGTCACCGTGACGAAGGCCGAGTCGCGCGACATGCCGATCGAAGCGCAGACCCGCCTCCTGCGCGTGCTCCAGACCGAAGAGTTCTCGCCGGTCGGAAGCAGCCGTTCGATCCGGGCGGATGTGCGTGTTATCGCTGCCACCCACAAGGACTTGCCCCTGCTCATCGCCGAGAACATGTTCCGCGAGGATCTTTACTATCGGCTCAATGTCGTGCCGATTCGGCTGCCCGCCTTGCGGGAGCGGGTTGAGGACATTGGAGAACTCGCTCAATATTTTCTGGATCGCGCGGCGGCCGAGGGTCTTCCGCGCAAGAAGCTTGATCCGGGCGCGATCGATCGTCTCGCGCGGCATCGCTGGCCGGGCAATGTTCGCGAGCTTGAAAACATGATGCGACGCCTTGCGGCGCTGACGCGCGAGGACGTCATTGGAGCCATATTGATCGAGGCGCAACTCGGCCAGCACCCAGGCTCGGCGGGAACGCCGGTTCAACAGGATTCCGGCGGCGGCCTCGCTGATGCGGTGGTCTTGCACCTGTCCCGATATTTCGCGGCATTCGGGCGCGAGCTGCCACCTGACGGTCTCTATGACCGCATTCTCGCTGAGGTTGAAAGACCTTTGCTCCAGCTCAGCCTTGCGGCCGTACGCGGTAACCAGCTCAAGGCGGCGCGAATGCTGGGCATCAACCGGAACACGCTGCGCAAGAAGCTCACTGTGCTTGGCATCGATCCGGGGACAGGTCGGCGGAGCTGAGTGGCTTCGCCCACTTGGTGCGCTGATTTGGCTCAACCGTGTTTCGGATGCAACGCCACCGTGGTATCGGCGCAACTATGTCGGAGTTATCGACCGCGGTTGATTCGCGCTCCCGCCTGAGGCGGCAACTGGAACTGTGGTGGCGCTCTGGCAAGCTCCCCGCATTCGTCGAAATCGCCACCTTGCTGGCTACCTTCGCGATTGCCGGCATTAGTTATCTCATTGCGATCGGTCGCGGTGTGCCGCAGCAATTCCTGACCCCGCTGGCGGTGGCGGGTTTGCTTGTGGCCAACCTTGTGCCCGTGATGGCTTTGCTCGTCCTGATCGCACGGCGAATTGCGCGAGGTCGCGCCGCCCAGTCGCTGGCAGGGGGCAGGGGGCGGCTGCACGTCAGGCTGGTGGCTTTGTTCTCTGTCATTGCGAGCGTCCCCACGCTGCTGGTCGTGATCTTTGCCTCTCTGCTTTTCCAATATGGCGTCGAATTCTGGTTTTCCGACCGGGCAAAGACCGTTCTGGTCAATGCGGATCGCGTGGCCCAGGCTTATGTTCAGGAACATAAGGAACGTATTCTGGGCGAGATCGCGCCAATGGCCGGCGACCTGCGCGATGCTCTGAGCCAGGCCAGCATCGACGACCCGCGCTTTTCGGAATTTTTTGCGCGGCAGGTCGCGTATCGCGTGTTGAGCGAGGCAGCGATCCTTTCCGTCGGCGCGGACGGGCAAGTCCGCCTGTTGGGCGGCGCCAATCTCGACAAGCGATCCACTTCCCTACGCCTCCCCGCCGACGTCATTCCGTTACTCCAGGACGGCCAGCCACGTGTGACCGTGAATGCGAGCGATCGTGTCGAGGCAGTCGTTCTGCTCGATCCCGGCGCGCACCTCTATCTTTACGTCTCACGCCGGGTTGATCCGGTCGTGCTCTCGCAGGTGGCGCGAGCACGAAGCGCGCTTTCAGACTATAACGCCATGGTTGAACGGTCGCGCGTGCTGCAGCTCCGTTTTAATGCGGCGTTGATCTTGGTTTCGCTGCTCATTGTCGCAGCGGTTATCTGGATTGCCCTGACGCTTGCGGATCGACTTGTCGGCCCGCTCGGCGAGATCGTCGATGCCGCGCGTCGCGTTGCTGGAGGCGATCTCAGTGCTCGCGTCCCGGTGCCCAAGCAGCAGGATGAGATCGCGACCCTGGCGAATACCTTCAACCGGATGACCAAGCGTTTGGAGGAGCAGAACAAGGCGCTCACCACCGCCAACGCTCAGATCGACAGCCGCCGGGCCTTCACTGAAGCTGTCCTCGCCGGCGTTTCAGCGGGAGTGATCGCGATTGATAAGGGGCGCCATATCACGCTTACCAATATGTCCGCGCGGGCCATGCTTGGTACCCGTGAGGATGTTGCCGGCCGGGCGTTGGCCGAAATTGCGCCCGAGCTTGACGAGTTGATCGACGGTGGCTCGACCATGGCGGTGATTCAGCTCGCAAGCGTAGGCGATCCGCGCACCCTGGCGGTTACCACGGCGCGGACCCGGAACGGCCATGTTCTTACGTTCGACGATATCACTCAGCAACTCGCCGATCAGCGTCGCGCGGCTTGGGCTGATGTGGCGCGCCGAATAGCGCACGAAATAAAGAATCCGTTGACACCGATCCAGCTCGCCGCAGAGCGGCTACAGCGGCGCTACGGCCGCGAAATCGGCACAGATGACGACACCTTCGAAAAGTTGACCGGCACGATTGTCCGGCAGGTCGGTGATCTACGGCGGATGGTGGATGAATTCTCCTCGTTCGCGCGTATGCCAAAGCCCGTTTTCCGGGACGAATCGCTGACCGACATCGTTAGACAGTCTCTCTTTCTGCACGAGGTCGCCCATCCTGAGATCCGCTTCGGATTCACGGGTCCGGCGGAACCAGTCAGGCTCGCGTGCGATCGACGACAGCTCGGTCAGGCCTTCACGAATATTCTTAAAAACGCCGTTGAGGCCGTTCACGAGAAGGCGGGGAGGGAAGAGAGTGAGATCCTATCTGGGACGATAGATGTTCAGATTGACCGTCAGGACAGTCGCATCAGCGTGATCGTGACCGACAGCGGAGTCGGCCTCCCCGTCGAGCGCGAGCGATTGACCGAGCCTTACATGACGACGCGCGCGCGCGGTACGGGCCTTGGCCTAGCGATCGTCAAAAATATAATCGAGGAGCATCACGCCAGCATGAGTTTTGCCGATTGTCCCGGGGGCGGCACCGTGGTCACCATCGTCTTCGACCCATCGGAGTTATCGACCGACTCTGAAACGGAAGCCGCTGAGCACATCAGGCAGGGGAACGCCTGACGATGGCCCTCGATATTCTCATCGTCGATGACGAACGGGATATCCGCGATCTCGTCGCGGGGGTCTTGGAGGATGAAGGGTATGAAGCCCGCACGGCTGCTGACAGCAGTTCCGCACTGGCCGCGCTGCGCGAACGGCGTCCGACGCTCGTTCTGCTGGACGTCTGGTTGCAAGGGTCGCAACTTGATGGTCTTGAATTGTTGGACGAAATCAAGCGTCGGGATCCATCTCTGCCGGTGCTGATGATTTCTGGACATGGCAACATCGACACAGCCGTTACCGCAATCCGCCGTGGTGCGGTCGATTTCATCGAAAAGCCGTTCGAGGCCGAGAAGCTGCTTCATCTGGTCGCCCGCGCGACGGAAACGGAACGTCTCCGCCGCGAAAATGCCAGCTTGAAGGCGCGTTTTGGCGAGGATGAGGAACTCAACGGTACCTCTGCGGCGATCAACGCGGTGCGGGCAACGCTCAAGCGCGTGGCGGCAACCGGGAGTCGTGTCCTGATCAGCGGACCGCCCGGCGTCGGGAAGGAGGTTGCAGCACGTTTGCTCCACCAATGGAGTCCTCGCGCCGATGCTCCTTTCGTCATTGTCAGTGCGGCGCGCATGGATCCCGATAGTGTCGAGGAAGCATTGTTCGGCGTGGAGGAGGGGGGAGAGCTGATCCGCCCGGGCCTGCTCGAACGGGCGCACGGCGGCACGCTGTTTCTCGACGAAATTGCGGACATGCCGCTCACGACTCAGGCCAAGATCCTGCGCGTGCTGACCGACCAGAGCTTCACTCGCGTGGGTGGGCAACGCGTAGTGAAGGTGGATGTGCGGGTCGTGTCGGCTACCGCGTCGCAGCTATCGGACGAAATTGCGTTGGGCCGTTTCCGCGAAGATCTGTTTTATCGGCTCAATGTGGTGCCAGTGGTCCTGCCGGCGCTGGCCGACCGACGCGAGGATATCATCGCATTGGCCGAGCATTTCGCTGCCCGGTTCGCCAACGAACGGCGCGCGTCCGCGCCGGCGATTTCAGAAGACGCCATGGCCGCCTTGCAGGCGCACGACTGGCCTGGCAACGTTCGTCAGCTCCGCAACGTGATCGAGCGCACGATCATCCTTGCGCCCGGAGATCGGATTGCCCGGATTGATGCCGATATGCTGCCATCGGAAGTGATCGGCGATCAGTCGCATCTTTCGGCGGGGGAGAACGGCAGATCAATCATGTCCACCCCGCTACGCGAGGCACGCGAAAGCTTCGAGCGCGAATATCTCCGCGTCCAGATCCGGCGCTTTTCAGGAAACATTTCCCGCACCGCGAGTTTCATCGGCATGGAACGCTCAGCATTGCACCGCAAACTCAAGATGCTGGGGCTTTCGGACGTCAAAGCGGAGGACGAGGAATAGGAGTGTAGACGACTTCGCTGCAGTGCGGTATAACTTGAATATACTGTGCAGCCGGCACAGATGCACGACGCCAGCAAGGCGCCCAGCGGGCCACGACCCGCCAACAAGCGGAGACAGCAATGGCCGACAAGGTCAACAATCTGCAAGACATATTCCTGAACTCGATCCGCAAATCGAAGACGCCGGTGACGATGTTTCTCGTCAAGGGCGTGAAGCTTCAGGGCATCATCACCTGGTTTGACAATTTCTCCGTGCTGCTGCGCCGGGATGGGCAATCGCAGCTTATCTACAAGCATGCCATTTCGACGGTCATGCCCGCGCATCCGATCAACATGTCCGAGATCGAGGAAAATGGTAGTCGCAAGCCGGTGCTGTTGCAGGAAATTTTCCTGACCGCCGCACGCAACGCTGAAGAGCCGGTGACGATGTTCCTGGTGAATGGCGTCATGCTCCAGGGCGAGGTCGCGGCGTTCGACCTCTTCTGCTTGCTATTGCATCGCGACGGCATCTCGCAGCTTGTCTACAAGCATGCCATCTCTACCATCCAGCCGTCACGCCCGCTCAATCTCCAAGGCGTAGGCGACGATGGCGACACGGACGACGATTGAGCGCCTTAAATCGCGAGAATGACGATGGCGTGAGGCGCGGCGCGCGGGCAGTGATCGCACTGCCCGACGGCCTCGCCGATTCACTACGAAGTGCCAATGCCCGGCTTGAGGAAGCAACGGGTCTCGCCGAGGCTATCGGGCTCGATGTAGTCGACAGGCTGGCGTTGCGGATTCGCGATCCCAAGCCTTCGACGCTGTTTGGATCGGGGCAGGTCGATGCGATCGGCCGGGCGGCCCGTATGGCGGAAGCTCAGCTCATTGTCGTCGACGGGCCGCTGTCCCCAATCCAGCAGCGCAACCTGGAAACCGAAACGGGCGCCAAGGTCATTGATCGCACCGGCCTCATCCTCGAGATCTTCGGTGAACGGGCGGCAACCGCCGAAGGCCGGCTTCAAGTCGAGCTTGCCCATCTCGACTATCAGGCGGGACGGCTGGTTCGAAGTTGGACCCACCTCGAGCGTCAACGCGGCGGCTTCGGCTTTCTCGGTGGCCCCGGCGAAACCCAGATCGAGGCTGACCGCCGCCTGATCCGTGACCGCATGGCCAAGATCCGTCGCGAGCTCGAGCAGGTCCGCAAGACGCGCGGCCTTCACCGCAACCGCCGCCAACGCGCGCCTTGGCCGGTCATAGCGCTGGTCGGCTATACCAATGCGGGAAAATCAACACTTTTTAATAGGATGACGGGCGCTGACGTCATGGCGGAAGATCTGCTCTTCGCCACGCTCGATCCGACAATGCGGCAGATCTCGCTTCCCGGTATCGACAAAGCGATCCTTTCGGACACGGTGGGATTCGTTTCTGATCTGCCGACCCAACTTGTCGCCGCCTTCCGTGCGACGCTCGAAGAGGTCACTGCCGCCGATCTGATCCTCCATGTCCGAGACATCGCACATCCTGACAGCGATGCGCAGGCCAATGACGTGAGCGAAGTGCTGGCGGAGATCGGGATCGAGGCGGGGAAGGGCGCTCCGATCCTCGAGGTTTGGAACAAGACCGACCTGCTGCCTCCCGAAGAAGCTGCGGCGCTGAATGCGCAAGCCGAACGGCGTGCGGATGTGGTCTCAATCTCGGCGCTGAGCGGGGAAGGGGTCGATCAGCTCAAGCGCGCTGTGGCCGACCTATTGAACAAGGGCAATGTGTTGCGCTCGGTCACGGTGGATGCCGCTGACGGTGCCGCGATTGCGTGGCTGCATAGCCGAGGCGAAGTGGTCGGCACCGAGGAGAAGGACGGTAAGCTCGCTATCGACGTCCGTCTGTCCGACGCCGAATGGAATCGCTTTCAGGCCCGCTAGCCGTTCGCTTTTCTTCAGCCTTCACCTGGGCCCACAGCAGTTCCTTCTCATTGAGTGTAAGCATTTCGAAGCCGCTGCCGGAAAAGCCTTCCATCGCCCGAAACCGTCGCTCGAACTTCGCATTGGCCTCGCGCAGCGCCGCTTCGGGATCGGTGCCGAGATGACGTGCCCAGTTGACCACCGCGAACAGGAGGTCTCCGATTTCCTCTTGCGAGGGCGCGGCGTCGATTTCGGCGATCTCCTCGATCACCTTAGCGCGAGGGCCGCCGGCGTCCGGCCAGTCGAACCCGACCCGCGCGGCGCGCTTCTGCAGCTTCTCGGCCCGCAGCAGCGCCGGTAGCGCGAGCGCGACACCCGCAAGCGCGCTTGGATCCGCCTTGGCCGCGCGTTCGCCAGCCTTGATCGCCTCCCAACCTGGGCTTTGATCGGCGTCTCCGAAGATATGCGGATGGCGGCGCTCCATCTTGTCAGAGATGGTGGCGATCACGTCGTCCAGATCAAAATGCCCGGATTCCTCGGCCATTCGGGCATGGAAGACGACCTGAAGCTGGAGATCTCCAAGTTCATCCTTCAGCGCCGCCATGTCGTCGCGGCCGATCGCGTCGGCGACTTCATAGGCTTCCTCGATGGTATATGGCGCGATCGTCGCGAAGTTCTGGGCGCGATCCCAATCGCAGCCGGTTTCCGGATGGCGAAGGCGGGCCATGATCGATCGGAGGCGGTCCAGCATCGTAACTTCTCAATCCTCGCGCATCTCAGGGGCAAATACAAAGTCTGATAATATATATTATGTTAAATAAAGCCGGGGAGGCCACAGAGAAGGTGGCCGGATTTGCTTGAACATCGCATCATCGATGCCTCTCAGGGTTTGAGCACGAGCGTACGGCCCTCGACGCCCCAGCCGCTCAAAGATGACAGAAAGTTCATGCCAAGGACATTGGTGTCGCCGAACTCGGTCGCGGTAATTGCGGGAAAATTCTCGCGGACAATCGGGCCGACCTCAATATGCTGAACGACGATCCGACGCGCGATGATGGTGCCGTTCGCCGTATTGACGGCAACACCGAAGCCGCTTTCGTCGATTGGGATGCCTGCGCGTATGGCGGTTATGCCGCTGATCGCGGTGGTGGTGGCGCCACTGTCGATCAGGAAACTCGCATCAACTTCGCCCAGCAAAACGCGCACGCGGAAATGACCGTCCTTGTCCATCGGAATCCGGAGCGCGCCGCGCTCGACGATACCGCCTTGCGGATCGAGCGCGAGCCGCACGCGGAGCCATGCCGCACCCATTTCCTCGCGATAGGCCGCGATTACGAACAATGTTCCGAAGATCGCAATCCAGGTTAGCACAAGCCTCAACGTGTGCTTCAGCGCGATCCGCCGCGCCGCCAGAGCGCTCGCGACGAGCACGATCCACAGCAGCAGGCTGATTGCGCGGATCGTGTCATCGGTGGTCATGAGAGCAGGATCTCCATGCCATCATAGCCCGGCTCGATACCTTGCGGCAGCGTCCGGCAAAGCGCCGCATAATCCATTGTCTGGTCCATGTGCACGAGCACTGCCTGCTTCGGTTTCAGCCGCTCGATCCATTCGAGAGTCTGTTCGAGATGCGGATGTGTCGGATGTGGCCGTGCCCGCAGCGCGTCGACCACCCAGAGATCGAGGTCTTGAAAAAGCGCCTCCATGTCGCGTGTCATCGCATTGAGGTCTGTCGAATAAGCCGCTGATTTTCCATTCATGTCGAAGCGGATCCCGGCGGAGCTTATATTACCGTGCGGCTGGTCCACGACGGAGAGGGTAATGTCGCCTACCTTCATCCGATCCGGCAACAAGAGCCCGGTCACGCTCGGCGGATAGCCATCGCGCCCGTAAAAGGCGTAGGCGAAACGATGCTGGAGGCTTTCCAGCGCATCACGGCGCGCATAGCCGTCGACCGGCCTCCCCCTAGCGTGGAAAAGCTGACGCAAATCGTCAAGCCCGTGGCAATGATCTGCATGATCATGCGTCCAGATCACTGCGTCCACGTCGGCGACGTCTGCATCGAGTAGCTGGGCGCGCATGTCCGGCGAGGTATCGACGAGGATCTTGGTCGTGCCGCTCATGGTGAGGATTGAAGCGCGTGTCCGACGGTTGCGAGCCTCGGCGGGATCGCAGGCACCCCAATCGTTGCCGATCCGTGGCACGCCGGATGAGGTGCCGCAGCCGAGAATGCGAATTTTCACCGACGCGCCTTGGTGAACAATGTGAAGAAATTATCTGAGGTTTGTGATGCAAGTTCTTCGGTAGGAACGCCTCTGAGTCCAGCGATGAAGGCCGTCGTATCGGCCACATAGGCTGGTTCGCAGGTCTTTCCCCTGTGCGGTACCGGCGCCAGGAACGGCGCGTCGGTTTCCACAAGCAGTTTCTCCGCTGGAATGATCTTGGCCGTTTCCTGCAGATCCCTGGCGTTCTTGAACGTAACGATTCCCGACAGCGAGATGTGCAGGCCCAGAGCGAGGGCCTTACGTGCGAAATCGGCGCTGGCGGTGAAACAATGGATGATGCCTGTAAAGGCCCCCTTCCCCATTTCTTCTTCGAGAATCTCGGCAGTATCCCCTTCGGCATCGCGCGTATGGACGACAATCGGCAATCCGGTCTCGCGAGCGGCCGATATATGACTGCGAAAGCTCACTTTTTGTTGCTCGCGATCGCTATGGTCGTAGTAATAGTCGAGCCCGGTCTCGCCAATCCCTATCACCTTCGGATGCGCCGCCGCCGCGACCAGCCTTTCGATATCGACATCGAGATGGGTATCGGCTTCATGCGGATGGATGCCGACCGTCGCCCAGATGTTGGGGTCGCGTTCGGCCGTCGTGATCACCGCTTCCCACTCGCTCGCACGGGTTGCGATGTTGAGCATGGTCCCCACCCCCGCCGCCCTGGCGCGCGCGATGACCCCCGCCTGATCCTCGATCAGGCCCTTGTAGTTCAGATGGCAATGGCTATCGACGAGCATGGGCCGCAAATAGGGGGTCGAACCGCCTTAGTCACCCCTTGCCAAACACACTCAGATCTCTTGGAGTTCAAGCTCCAATCGCGGAAAGATCGGAACCGGCTGCGACAAGCGGAAGCCGGATTTGACCAGCGCTTCATACCAATCAGCCTTGTCGAGCGACGCATAATTGCGTTCGTCCGCCGGAATGCCGATCTGATCAAGCAGCCTCGCGGTGGATGCGGGGACGACGGGCTGGATCGCGATCGCGAGATGGCGGATGCAGCCGAACAGCGTGTAGAGCACTGCCGCCATTCGTTCGGGATCGGTCTTGCGGAGCGCCCATGGCGCCTGCTCGTCGACATATTGGTTGCAGGCGAACACGGCCTGCATCCACGCCTCGATGCCGGTCGAGAAGGACAGCGCCGCGAAATCGCGCGGTAGTTCGGTGCGGCAGGCGTCGAGAACGGCATTCTCGAGGCGGATATCCGCCTCGGTGCGCGTCCATGGCGCCAATTCGCCGCCTAGATTCTTGAAGATCATCGAGAGCACGCGCTGCGCGAGATTGCCGAAGCTGTTGGCGAGCTCGGCATTGCAACGGGTGACGATGGCCTCGTGGCTGTAGCTGCCATCATGCCCAAAGCTCACTTCGCGCATCAGAAAATAGCGCAGCGGATCGACCCCATAGAGTTTGGCCATTTCCAGCGGGTCGACGACATTGCCGACCGATTTCGACATCTTCTCGCCGCGGTTGAGCAGGAAACCGTGACCGAAGACCTGTTTCGGCAGTTCCAGTCCGGCGGACATCAGAAAAGCCGGCCAATAGACCGTATGGAAACGTACGATATCCTTGCCGATCAGGTGGATGTCGGCGGGCCACCAGCGTTTCATTTCGGGCGTGTCGGCGGGATAGCCGAGCCCGGTCAGATAATTGGTCAGCGCGTCGACCCAGACATACATGACATGGCCCGGGCTGTCAGGCACCGGCACGCCCCAATCGAAGGAGGAGCGTGAAATCGAAAGATCGGTCAGCCCGCCCTCGACGAAACGGATCACTTCGTTGCGGCGCGTGTCGGGCTGGATGAATTGCGCTTGTTTTTCATAAAAATCGAGCAACGGTTGCTGGTATTTCGAGAGCCGGAAGAACCAGCTCTCCTCGACCGTCCACTCGACCGGGGTGCCCTGGGGCGAGAGCTTCTGGCCCCCTTCTCCTTCGGTCAGCTCCTTCTCATCGTAAAAAGCCTCGTCGCGAACCGAATACCAGCCTTCGTAACGGCCGAGATAGATGTCGCCATTGGCCTCCATCGCCTTCCAGATGGCGATGCTGGCCTCATAGTGAATCGATTCCGATGTCTGGATGAAACGATCGTAGGAAATATCAAGAGTATCATCCATTTCCTTGAAATAGGATGACATTTCATCAGCCAGTGCACGCGCCGTCATGCCCTTTTCGCGCGCGGCCTGTACCATTTTGAGGCCGTGGACGTCCGTGCCGGTCTGAAAGAAAACGTCGCGGCCCATCTGTCGCTGGAAACGCGCGATGACGTCGGCGGCGATCGCCTCATAGGCATGCCCGATATGCGGCCGCCCATTGGGATAGGCGATGGCGGTGGTGATGTAGAAGGGTGCGCCTTTTGACATGAGGCCTGCCTTAGAACAGGCTGACACCGAATTACCACACCCGTTCAGGCTGAGCTTACCGAAGCCCTGATTTTCTTTGCGGTGTGGCAGTTCGCCTAAACAGGAATGCGTTCGACAGGCTCAGCGCGAGCGAGTGGACGCGGGTGCCATCGCCGCCAGCAGCCCCGCGAGCGTGAAAGTCGTCGCCTGCGGATCGAGCGAGAGTGGAACTGCGCCGTTGGCAAGGCCTCGTGCCTGCTCCCAAAGCGCCAGCGCCTGTTCGAGTGCCGCGCCTAGCCGGTTCCGTGCTTCCAAGGCCATGCGTGCGGGTGCGCGCTCGAGAAAGGCTTCGTAGCGCGGCTGGCTCGTCTTGAGAGCAAGGCTGCGCGCCAAGGCGCTGCGTTCGCTGTTCGAAGGGTCGCCTTCGGTGATCAGCCGGTCGATGGCGGCGTCGAGCCCGGCGATGTCAAGGCCAGCGAACGCCAGCGCACGGCCGGGTGCGCGCTCGCCGGCCCCGGCGAGCGCGGCGATCTCGCGGGCGTCGGCCTCGGGAAGTTCCGCCTGCAGAATTTGCGTCATGACGTCATCGCCAAGCCGCTTGAATCGCAACGTTCGACAACGTGAGCGGATCGTCGGCAGCAGGCGGCCGGGGGCATGGCTGATCAGCAGGAACAGGCTGTCAGCGGGCGGCTCCTCAAGATTCTTGAGCAGCGCGTTGGCCCCGCCCCGCTCCAGATCGTCGACCGCGTCGATAATCACGATCCGACGCGAGGAATAGCTGCCCGTCGTGGCGAAGAGCCGCTGGAGCCCGCGCACCTGGTCTATGGTGATGCTACGCGCCTGCGCGCCGCTCTTCTCGTCGACAGTGCGTTCGAGGATCATCAGGTCGGGGTGACTCTCGGCCTCGACCAATGCGGTGATCGGATGGGTTGCGGGTACATCGAGCCCGGGAAGGTCGAATGCCGGTCCCGATGCCTCGGCCAGCAGACGTCGCGCCGCGAGCCTCGCAAAGCTGCCCTTGCCGACACCCCCGGGGCCGGTCAGCAGCCAGGCGTGATGGAGACGGCCGCCATGCGCCGCGTCCATGAACGTCGCGACGGCGTGATCGTGGCCGAGGAGCGGCATTTAAATTCTCCCCCGCAGGGGGAGGGGGACCATGCGTAGCATGGTGGAGGGGGATAGCCGCGAGCGTCTCACCCAGCCGTGATCCCCCTCCCCCTGCGGGGGAGGATCTTGGGAGACTCTCACAGCAGATCCCCGATTGCATTCATCAGCCGTTGCGTGACCTCTTCCGGGCTTCCGTTGGCATCGATCTCCCGAAAACGATCGGACTCGCCATCGGCAAGTCGACGGAAGGCAGCGGTGACGCGGGCATGATAGTCGGCGTCGCGCGCGCCGAAGCGATCGGACGTCCCCTGATCGCGCGCCATCGCACGCTCGCTGCCTTCCACGCCGGGGAGCGCAAGCAACAAGGTACGATCCGGTAGAAGGCCCTCGCTGCCGATCTGGTGGAGCTTCATCAGATCGGCATCGGCGATGCCGTCCGCACCGCCCTGATAGGCGCGGCTGCTGTCAAGGAAGCGGTCGCAGAGCACCCAATGTCCGGCTTCCACAGCCGGACGGATCGTTTTCGCAACATGGTCGGCACGGGCGGCCGCGAACAATAATGCCTCGGCGCGGGCCGACCAGCGCTCCGCGTCTCCCGTCATCAGCAGCGCGCGGATTGCCTCGGCGCCGGCGCTTCCGCCCGGTTCGCGCGTTTCGATAACTGTCTTTCCGCGCGCCCGGAGGGCTTGCGCCAGACGGCTGATCTGGGTTGATTTGCCGACGCCCTCCCCGCCCTCGAGCGTGACGAAGCGTCCCTGTCCGCTCACGCCAGCCCGATGAGCGAAAGCAACGCCAGCCACATATGGCGGAAGAAACCGGCTTCTTCGACATCCTTCCCGGCCACCAGTGGCATGGTCTGAGGCGGCGTGTCGGGGGTCTGGACGACCAGATCGGCAATATGCTGGCCAGCCTTGACCGGCGCCTTGATCGGGCCCTGATAGACCGCCGAGGTCTTGATCTCCGCACCCATCCCCGCGGGGATCGTCACGGCGAGATCGCGCGGAGCGACGAGCGCAACGCTGTTCTCGTCGCCGACTTGCACCTCGGCGATCTCGACCTTCTGCCCCTGTTTGTAGAGCGGGTGGGCCTGCCATGCGCGGAAGCCCCAGTTCATGAGGGCGATCGATTGCTCGCGGCGTTCCGCCATGGAGTTGAGCCCGGTAACGACCATCACGAGCCGGCGGCCGTTCTGCATCGCCGAGCCGGTGAAGCTGTAGCCCGCTTCCTCGGTATGGCCGGTCTTGAGGCCGTCGGCGCCCTCGACATTGCCGAGCAGCGGATCGCGGTTGCCCTGGGTGATGTCGTCGCCACCCATGGTCTTGCCCCAGGTGAATTCGCGACGGCTGTAAAAGGTCTTGTAGAGATCCGGGAACTGCTCGATCGTCGCCTCGGCGAGCGCGGCGAGATCGTGCGCGGTGACATAGGTCGCCCCTTCGTCCGGCCAGCCGTTCGAATTGCCGAAATGGCTGTTCTTCATGCCCAGCCTCTGGGCGGCGCGGTTCATGAGGGCGGCGAAGGCGGGCTCTGTGCCCGAAATGCCCTCGGCCAGCACCACGCACGCGTCATTGCCCGAGAGCACGACGATGCCGAACAGGAGATCGCGCACGCTCACCTGCTCGCCGGGCGAGAGGAACATCGTCGAGCCCGCCTCCGGGCCATGCCAGCGCTTCCAGGTCTCGGGCCGTACGGTGAATTGCTGATCGAGCTTGAGCTCGCCCTTCTTGATCAGATCGAAGGCGACATAGACCGTCATCATCTTGGCCATCGAGGCGGGCGGGATGCGGCGATCGGCATCCTTGGCATAGAGAATCGCGCCCGAGGACAAGTCCTTGAGATAGGCGACCGTCGCCGGGGTTTCGAAGGGCGGCCGGGTCGCGCTCGCAGGCGCGGCGACCAGCAGGGCGGTGGAAGCAAGAGCGGCGCGGGAACGCGTGAGCAAGGCGGGACCTCTTCTACATTGTCAGTTCGTTGCGATGGGCCGGATCAGCCGTGCATCTTGATAGCCCTGACCTTGCATCCGCGCCAGTGCCGCCAGCGCCATGCCCTCATCGAAATAAGGGCCGAGGCGGACGCGATAGACATTGCCGGCCGCATCGATGCTCGCACCCAGCGCGCTGGCCAGGCTATCGGCGCGTGACCGGTCGCCATAGGTGCCCACCTGCACGAAATAACCGCCAATGGCGGAAGCGGAAAAACCGGGTGATGCCGGCAGCGGCGCGGATTGAAGCGGCGCAGCCGCGGGGACGGATTTGCTCTGTGCGGCCAGCCAGACCCGGAACCGGCTGTCGAGCGAGGCAAGCATGGTGGCGGATTGAAGTGGGCGCTCGGATGCCGCCTGCCCGGTTCGTAATGCCAGACGGTCAATTTCGCCGGGATAAACCCGCTTCACCCTTACCCGAGCGACCCCCTGCCGTGTGATGCCGAGCTGCTCCGCCGCGCGACGCGAGAGATCGATGATCCGGTTGGCGACGAACGGCCCGCGATCATTGACGCGGACCAGCACGGTTCGGCCCGTATCGAGAGCGGTGACCTCGACATAGCTGGGCAGAGGCAGCGTCTTGTGGGCGGCGCCGACCATATGCATATCGAACTGTTCGCCATTGGCGGTCGGCCCGCCATGGAACGCATCGCCATACCAGGACGCATAGCCGACCTCGTCGTAATCGGCTTCGTCGGCGGGATAATACCAGATGCCGGCGATCTGATAGGGCTTGCCGATCTTGACGGGTGTGTCGGCGACCGGCCCGCGCTGAACGGGCGGTGCCGCTCCGGTCTGCAGCGTTGGCCGCCCGCCGCAGGCGGTGAGCGCCAGCGTGCACAGCAAGATCAGCGCCGCGCGAAAATCGAACCTAGCCAGCGATCGCATCGGCCAGCAACCCTACCGAAAGCGCATAGAAGTTCGAGCAGTTGTAATCGAGGATCACCCGATAGTTGCCGGTTAGCAGATAGGCGGTGGCGCCGGGACCATCGGGCTCGAGCAGGCTCGCCATTTCGCTGTCGGCCGGCACGTTGCCGCCCATGATCTGGATACCCATGGTCCGCCATTCGCCGATCGTGCGCCATTGGCTGTGGCGCGCATGGACGCGCGGGCAGCGCGGCGAGACGAGACGCGAGGTGAGCTGCCCACGATCAAAGCCCTCCGGCACCCGCACCGCAACGCCCCAGGGCACATTCGGCTTCCAGCCGGCGTTGATCAGATAATTGCCGATCGACGCGAGCGCATCCGCTTCGCTGTTCCAGATATCGGCGCGGCCATCGCCGTCCGCATCGCGCGCGAGGCGGAGATAGACGCTCGGCAGGAATTGCGGCAGGCCGGTGGCGCCTGCCCAGCTTCCCTTAAGCTGGTCACGCGGTACGCCCCGATCGATTAGCTTGAGCGCCGCGACCAGTTCATCGGTAAATAGGTCGCGACGGCGTCCTTCGAATGCCAGTGTCGCAAGCGAACCAAGCAGATCGAAATTGCCGGTGAAGCTGCCATAGCCTGTCTCATGGCCGTAGATCGCCATCATGATCGATTCAGGTACGCCTGTATCCGCTTCGACGCGCGCAAGTCGCTGCCTTAGCGCCTGATAGCGGCCCCTGCCCTGATTGATCCGCGCGGCATCGAGGTGGCTCGCCTTATAGGGCGCGAAGTTGGGAATGGTGGCGGGCTGGGTCGGATCACCGCCCGGCTGGGCGCGATCGAGTGCTATCACGCGAGGATCATAGCGAAGTCCGGGGATATATGTGTCGAAGGTGGTGGCGCCCACCCCCGCGCTCAATGCACGAGTCCGCAACCCTTGCAGGAAGGCCCCGAACGCGGCCTGACCTTGCGCAACCTCCGCTTGAGCGACCGCCGCGTCGGATTCCAGCCCTATCAGGGCCACCAGACCTAGCAGAAATCCCCTAAGCCCACTCATATCCGCCCCTTTGGAGACATAGTGACATAGGGCGTCGGTAATATGAATTCCGTTTCGTCGCGCTCGATGCACATTTCCCCACCCGGGCCCGCGTCTCCGTCAATGAAAATGCGCGGCCGTGTAGGGAATCTGTACATAGTCGAACACGCGATAGCCGATGCGTCCGGCCAGCGAACTCGGCTGACGCCGGAAAAAGAGCTGTTGAAGGTTGATGCCAATGCCCACGAATGGCCTCCGGTCGACGCTTTTACCCTCGCGCTTCTCGCGGTTGGTAAAACCGGTCGCGTAATAACCGAGATGAAGCTCGACGAACCGCATAGGGCTATCCTTGAATCGATCGAAACCTGACAACTGGAGCGCAAGTAGGAAACGTTGCTGCCGGAAATGCTCCTTGCCGGTGAACGAGACGATGTCGTGATTCGGCATGAACAACATTCGGTAGTCAAGCTTGTCGGCGAGACCTGGAACCGAATGGCGCAGAACGGACAGGGACGCGCCCGCGAGATTGAAGGTCATATCCTGCCAGGAAAAGCCGCCATGGGGCTCGAAGCCGTCGTAAAGTTCACCATAGGTCATGACGCTCATACCGAGCACCGCCGCCGTCAGCGGATTGCCGGGAGCATTATTGGTCTTGTCGGCCATGCGGGCCTGGAAAATCTCGGTCGCGAGATAGGCGTTGAAGGAATGTGTGAACTTATCCATCCCCGCATTTGCGGTGTTCCTGCCGAGCCAATGCTCATTTTCGAATTTGAAATACGTTCCGTGGCGAAGGAATGGACGCAGATGGAGGGCGGTCAGCTCCGCCATGATGGCCGCCCATTCCCACTTAACGGTCCAGGCCTGGCTGCCGAAGGAGCGATAGCGGCGACTAGTCTCGTCGGCCTGTTCATCGACTCTCACCTGATCGATTGGTTGCGGCGGCATGGGACCGATTATCCCGGTAGAGGGCAAGGACGCATTTACCCCTTTTTCGGCCAATTGAGGCGGGTCCGCCTGGAACGACCGCTGGCCAGGCTTCGCCAGATCGAAATTGACACTCGCCATATGAACCGCCGTCGGGGGTGCCGTAATCAGAATATCCGCCGCTCCATTTGACTGGGTGATCGCCAACCCCGGCGCAGAAGTCACAGCCAACGCACTGGCGGCCAGCAAGCGGGGTTTCTTCCACATGCCGATCATTCCCTCTTTTGCTGAAACCGCACAGAAGTGTGACAGGAACGGTCACACGGCGGACATCGTTCATCGGCATGCACTAAGACGGCCACCTCCACCTTTGTCAATCAAAGCGCGCCGATCATAATTTGCGCCAGGACAATGCGCGCTTGCGCGCGCTGCCCCAGCCGGACTAAGCGCCGCACGTTGGACAGGTGGCCGAGTGGTTTAAGGCAGCGGTCTTGAAAACCGCCGTGGATGCAAGTCCACCGTGGGTTCGAATCCCACCCTGTCCGCCAAGCATGTTAATCAACACATTGAAATTATTACTAGTTTTTAAAATATTGAATCATGGTCCCAATTCTGGTCCCATTTCTCAATGGCCGTCATTGAGATGCTTGCTCGTTGGAACCGGTGTTGGGTCTTGGGGGTAAGCACCAACAGAAGAGAGCATTCTGCCTACGTTGACTTTGCCTGCATACAGGCGGTGCTAAACGCTCCCGTCAACTCGTCGAGGCAATCACAACTGCCGGAACTCTAATTTATCCGGCGGACCTGCCTGATGGGTGGGTCATGACGAAGAGTGTTTGGATTCAGGCGCCGTATCGGCACTTTCATTTCGGTAAAATCAATCCTATTCCTTTTTTTGGGGGAGGAGCGGTGTGGACGATCTTGATCGCGCCATAACGGCGATCAACTGCGCGCCACTTGAGGGCGATTGGACGAACGCGCTTCGGCTGCTGGCTGAAATCGGCGGCGGCTGGAGCAGCCAATTGATTGGCGTGGCCGCGAACGGCGCCTTGCTCTTTGACGAAGCCCACAACATCGACCGCGACCTCCTCCATGAGTTTGAGACGCGGGGTGGTGTCGATACGACACGAAACCCCAGAGCCCGCATATTGACCAGGGCTCGCCCGATGACGGTGTTCAGAGACGATGCTCTCGCCGATGCACAAGAGCTCAGATCGGACCCGTTCTATGATTTCTTTTGGAAGGTCGACGCCCCCCATTGCGGTGTGGCGCGCATCGATCTCGATGGCGGTGCGAGATTGGTTGCCGCGGCGCTCCGTTCGGGAAAGGCGGGGGCCATGGAAAATGAGAACGTCAAACAGATGGAGCTGCTTTTGCCCCACATAAAACGGTCAGTGGAGTTGCAACAACGGCTCGATGGCGACGCGGCGGTCATCGCCAGCGGCATCATTGATGCGCTTGGATTTCCCGTATTTTTGCTCGACGCCAGCGGCGCAGTGAAGACCATGACCTCCGCGGCTGAAACGATGCTGCGCGACGGCGCCTATCTTACTTTGCGTTTCGGCGCGCTGGAAGCGATGAGCCCGGCCTGCAACGGCCGCTTGCAGCGCGCGATCAAGCTGGCCTGCGGAGCCTTCCCGCGAACGGGATCGAAGATCCTGCTCAACGGCACCGGCGACTCGATCGTTGCCAACGTCGCGCCCATATCGGACCAGGTGAGCGGGTTCGGGGCCAGGGCGGTCGCAATGCTCTCCATTCCGGATTATGCCCGCCAACCAGCCAGCGCGCCGGATATTTTGCGGACCAATTTCGGCCTGTCGCGCGCGGAGGCCGAGGTCGCGGTTGACCTCGCCCGCGCGGTCGCGCCCGCGCAGATCGCCGCCCGGCGCGGCGTGACCCTGTCGACTGTGCGCCAACAGATCAAGACCCTCTATGTAAAGACCGACACGCACTCCCGCGCGAGCCTGGTCCGGCTGATCATTCTGCTGCTAGGTTCGGTCGGCAGCTGACGGTCTGGCATGTTAACTATCAATTCGGCTTCCCATCCCCAATTTGGGGTATGTTTCGCCTTCGTCCCTAACGCATCGTTAAGCCAGCTCTGAGGGGGGCTTGCCGAATACATATCGGATTCGGTGGCGTTTACTGCGTGGGGGGATGACGGGCGATGACCGACTATAGTGCGACCGGCGACGAGTTTCTGGTCAACACCACCACGGCGAACGATCAGAGTCAGCCCACTATCACGGGGCTCGGCGATGGCGGGTTTGTTGTCAGTTGGATGAGCCAAGACGGCAGCGGGTACGGCATCTATGCCCAGCGCTACAATGCGGCAGGCGCCACGATCGGTGCCGAGTTCCGGGTCAACACCATCACCGCGAACGATCAGGCCAACCCGACGATCACGGCGGTTGGCGATGGCGGGTTTGTCGTCAGCTGGACTTCCTTTCTTCAGGACGGCAGCGGATACGGCATCTACGCCCAGCGCTACGGTGCGTCCGGGGCCACGGTTGGTAACGAGTTCCTGGTCAACAGTACCACGGCGGGCAATCAGTATTCCCCCGCGATCACGGCGCTGGAGGATGGGGGCTTCGTCATCGGCTGGCATTCCTATCTTCAAGACGGTAGCGGCTGGGGTATCTATGCCCAGCGTTACGATGCGTCCGGCGCAGCAGCGGGTAGCGAGTTCCTGGTCAATACCACTACGGCGAGCGATCAGCTTAACCCCGCAATCACGGCGCTTGACGATGGCGGTTTTGTCGTCAGCTGGAGCTCTTCCGCTTCCGGCAACGTAGACATCTACGCCCGCATTTACGAACCGCTGAACAGCGCCCCCTCCCTGACCGGCACGCAGGCGACGCTGGCCGATGGGACGATGAATAGCGCTTATGTCGTCCACGCCTCCGATTTGCTTACGGGATTTACCGATCCCGACGGCGACCCGCTCTCCATTTCGAACATATCGGCCGATCATGGGGCCATTGTCGACAATGGCGACGGTACCTGGACAGTAACGCCGGCGGCCGGATTCACCGGCGATCTCGCGCTCAACTACGATGTCGTCGACGGCCAGGGCGACTCGGTGGGCGCGCACCTCAGCTTTGCCGTGATTCCCTTCACTGGTGGGCCTGGCAACGATGTGCTGGTGGGCACGGCCGATCCCGACATCCTCATAAGCGGTGGCGGCAAGGATTCCATTTCCGGCGGCAATGGTGACGACCTGCTAGTGCTCAACGGGCCAGTGACTTCCGGCAGCAGCTTCGATGGCGGGACCGGGCAGGATACGCTGCAGGTTACGCTTGCGTCCGCGTCGCTCGTCGCCGCGCCAGGATTGAATTTCGTCCCGCTGATGACGACGGCGCTTTCGGGGATTGAGACGCTGCAGTTCGACTCGAACAGCGGCGAGACGCTGCGGGTGCTGATGAACCTCGGCCAGGCGTCGGGGCTCACGACGCTGGAAGGCGGGGCGGGAACCGATGTGCTCGTCGTCTCGGTCACGACGCCGGGAACGTACACCCTGCCCGCCTTCAACCTGGTCAACTGGACCGATGGCACCGACCTGGTGGTCCTCTCGGCCGGAAACAATGGCAACTACACCCTCAACGCCGCGGACCACGCTGGTTCGGTCGTGATGAACGGTGGAAGCGGCAATGATTTCTTGAAGGGCTCCGACGGCGTCGAGACGCTCAACGGCAACGCTGGCAATGACGAACTCGACGGCGGGCTTGGTAACGACGTGCTGAACGGCGGCGCGGGCGCCGACATATTGGCAGGTGACGACGGCGACGACACCCTGACCGGCGGCAGCGAGTCCGACATTTTCAGTCCCAGCCTGGGCCACGACATCGTCACCGACTTCGTGGTTGGTACCGACAAGATCGACCTGCGCGACGTCCATTTCATGAATTTCGCGGAGCTCCAGCCTTATCTCTCCCAATCGGGCAACGACGTCGTCTGGAGCTATCTCTACGATGGCGTCGTCAACACCCTCACGCTGCAGAACGTCCAGCTCGCGGACCTGACCGCGAACGACTTCCTGTTCGCCAACTCCACCGACCCGGTGAACGTCACCAGTGTCGACAATGGCGACGATCTGCACAGCACGGACAATGCCGATGTCATACTCGGCATGAACGGCAACGATGTCATCGATGGCGCCGGCGGAAACGATCAGCTCCTCGGCTACGGCGGTGATGACCAACTGATCGGCGGCAACGGCGACGATATCTTGAGCGGCGGCAGCGGGAACGACGCCCTAGATGGAGGTAGTGGGAACGATACCGTCAATGGGGATGACGGGAACGATGCTTTGACAGGCGGCGAGGGTCAGGACGAGGTTTTCGGCGGCGCCGGCGACGATACTTTCGTCGGGAACATGAATGGGCTGGACTATAATGACGGCGGCACTGGTTTCAATACACTGGACTATAGCACTGCCAGCCTCGGCATGCTGTTCCAGTCAAGTGAGCCAGAACGTTTCTCTGTTTATCTCGGCGATCATCAGGGTCAGGTGCTCGTCGCGACGAACATCTCTGAGGTGATCGGCACGGCTTACAATGATAGTATGACTTTCGATAGCTACGGCACTGCTCTCACCGTAATTGGCGGCGATGGCAATGACAGCATCGTCGGCACCGCGTTCAATGATACAGTGAGTGGCGGAAACGGCGACGATGTCGTCAACGGCGGCGCCGGGAATGATAGCGTTGCAGGGGACGGCGGCAATGACACACTAAGCGGCGGAAGTGGCAACGATCAACTGATCGGCGGTGACGGGAACGACACGCTCTATTCAGGCGGCGGCCTCGACAATCTTCAGGGTGGCAATGGCGACGATCTGTTAATTGCCGATGGCCCGGTGAGCGGCGGCAGCAGTTTCAACGGCGGGGCTGGCCAGGATACCCTTCAGGTTACAGTTGCCTCCGCGTCGTTCGTCGCCGCGCCCGAAGTGAATTTCGTCCCGCTGATAGCAACAGCCTTTTCGGGGATCGAAACGCTGCAGTTCGACTCGAACAGCGGCGAGACGCTGCGGGTGCTGATGAACTTCGGCCAGGCGGCGGGGCTCACGACGCTGGAAGGCGGAGCGGGAACCGATGCGCTCGTCGTCTCCGTCACCACGCCGGGCACCTACATCCTCCCCTCCTTCAATTTAGCCAACTGGACCGACGGCACCGACACGATCGTCCTGACGGCCGGCAACAGCAGCGGCGATTTTATGCTCGGCGCCGCGGACCATGCCGGATCTGTCGTCCTCATCGGCGGCAGCGGCAATGACCGACTCGAGGGCGAGGCTGGCAACGATCTGCTGAACGGCGGCGCGGGCGCTGACATATTGGAAGGCGATGACGGCAACGATGTCTTTATCGGCGGAATGGGGTCGGATGTTTTCATCGTAAGCCGGGATCACGACACCGTCACCGACTTTGCCGTCGGGATCGACAAGATCGATCTGCGCGATGTCCATTTCATGAATTTCGCGGAGCTCCAGCCCTATCTCTCCCAGTCGGGCAACGATGTTGTCTGGAGTTACCTTTATGACGGCGTCGTCAACACGCTGACGCTGCAAAATGTCCAGCTTGCGGACCTGACCGCGAACGACTTCCTGTTCGCCAATCCCACCGACCCTGTGAACGTCACCGTCACCGAGAATCCCGACGATGATCTGCGCAGCACCGAAAATGCCGATGTCATACTCGGCATGAACGGCAACGATGTCATCGACGGCGCCGGCGGCAATGACCAGCTGATCGGCTATGGCGGCGATGACCAGCTGATCGGCGGCGCGGGCGCCGATACTCTCACCGGCGGCAGCGGGAACGACAGCTTCATCATGACGCTGGGCGATATGTCCGGCGATCGCATCACCGACTATCAATATGGCGAGAAGCTCGTCATCGATGGGGCGCCGGGCTCGGCTTCCAGCTACAAACTATTCTACGATGGCGCGGATACGCACCTCCTGATCGATACGGATGGCGATGGGAATGCCAATCACACGCTGATCCTAAGCGGCCACGTCCAGGGAGCGATCTCGGTGGCACCCGGCCAGGACGGGACGTCTCAGATCCTCACGATCGAGGAGAGTTCACCCAAGAACGCCACCTTCACCTTGCTCGACCCTGCGGTGAACGATGCTTCGGTCGTTCATTACCTCGTGACATTCGAAGCGCCCACCGCCGGCGTCGACGCGAACAGCTTCACTCTGGTGGCAAGCGGCATCACCGGCACCGCCATCGATTCGGTCACGGCGGTTTCCGGTTCGAACGGCACCCAATATGAAGTCGCGGTGGAGACGGGCAGCGGCAACGGCTCAGTGTCATTGGGGCTTCGCGCCAATTTCATCTTCGCCTCGCAGCCTTCGACCAACGGCTACACACCCTCCATAGGCGGGATCGGCGACGTGAACGGGGACGGCAAGGCGGACCTCGTCCTGCCGAACTATTATTCGGCGAATGTCGCGGTCATGCTCGGCGAGGGCAACGGCACATTCCTGCCTGCGGTCACCTACAGCAGCGCCAGCATGGGATGGGACTATTCCAACTATGCCCGGCTCGGCGACTTCAACAATGACGGCAAGCTCGACATACTGACCACCAACTATTCCGAGCAATCCGTCTCGGTGTTGCTGGGCAACGGCGATGGCACCTTTCAGGCTAGGATTGCAACGAGCGTTGGCTTCGGCGGCGACAGCCCTCTGGTCGTCGACGTGGATGGGGACGGAAACCAAGACATTCTGATGGGGGGTACCAGCACCCTCGCCTTCCTGAAGGGCACGGGGACCGGTTCCTTCGCCGCGCCTGAGTTCATCGGGTCCGCCGGCCTCGGCCCCTATACCTACGCCGACATAAATGGTGACGGCAAAGCCGAGATCGTCGTCAAATATTCCGACCATATCGCGATGCTGGACTATAACGGGGACGGATCATTCAGCTCGATCGACACGGTCCCGCTCAACGAGGCGGTAGCCTCGCATTCATTGCTGGCATCCGACGTGAATGCGGACGGTCTGGTCGACCTTGTCTACAACGATTATTCCGGCACGCGGATCGGCGTGGTGCTGAATGCCGGAGACGGTAATTTCGCCCCCGATACCTATTATTCCTTCGGAGCGGCCAATCCCATCAACCTCGCTGTTTCCGACACGAACGGCGACGGCAATCTTGACGTTATCGGCGTTGGCGAAGGGGGGACGGCCATCCTTTTCGGCAATGGCGACGGCACCTTTGCCGGGTCGCAATATCTCAATACCGGAACCGCGAATCGTGGAACCTTTGGGGATATCAACGGCGACGGCAAACTCGATTTCGCTACCATCAATTGGTTCACGTCGCAGGTGAATGTGCTGCTTGGCGCGGCCGGCGACGAAGCGACATACACGATCTCTAAGAATGATGCCCCGCACGCGCAGGACAGCGGGTTTGGCCTCGATGAGGACACGTCCCTCGAGGGACAATTGTCGGCCACTGACGACAATCCGTTGACCTACAGCATGGTGGACGGCCCTCAACATGGCCAGCTCGCCCTGAGCGAGGACGGAAGCTTCGAATACACGCCCGATCCCGACTTCGCTGGGCTCGACCAGTTCACCTGGCGTGCCAGCGACGGGTCGATGGACAGCAATGTCGCGACCGTCACGCTGACCGTAAACCCGGTCAACGATGCCCCCACTGTCGAAGCGCTTGCTTTCACCGGAACGGAGGATCAACCGCTCACGGGGCAGCTTACCGCCTCGGATGTGGAAGCCGATGCGATTACTTACACTCTTGTCGATGGTCCGCAATATGGCGAGATCGATCTCAATCCGGACGGCAGCTTCACCTACACGCCAGCGGCGGATCTGGCGGGCGAGGACTCATTCACCTTCATTGCCAATGACGGCCAGGCCGACAGCGCGGTGGCGACCGTCACCCTGTCGATCGCGGCGGAAAACGACGTTCCGCTCGCGGAAGCCGGCGCCACCTCGGGCGATGAAGATACCGAAATCACGGGTCAGGTCAGCGCGGTCGATCCTGATGGCGATCCGCTGAGCTATGCCGTGACAAGTGACGCGGCGCATGGCCAGGTGGTGATGGCAAGCGATGGATCGTTCTCCTACACGCCAGAGGCGAATTATTTCGGCGAGGATAGTTTTACCTTTGTCGCCAATGACGGCACTTCCGACAGTGCGGAGCAGACGTTCACCATCACAGTCAATCCCGTCGACAATGACCCTGCCGTCATTACGGGTGACCTCGCGGCGGAAATTACCGAATCCAGCGAAGTCGGAGTTCCGGACGGATCGGTGGTAGGTCAGCTTACCGCCACCGACCCCGATGGCGAGACCAGTTTCAATGCGGACACGCTTGCCGGCATCTATGGCAGTTTTTCGATCGATGTTGCGGGTGCATGGCTCTACACGCTCGACGAGACGTCCGCGCCAACCCAGGCTCTCCACACAGGCGATACCGTTACCGACAGCTTCGTGATCACAACGCTTGACGGCACGGAGCAGACCGTCACGGTGACCGTCCACGGTGTCGACGATGCTGCAATATTCGGTGGTGAACTCGACGGAACGGTAACCGAGGCCGCGACGCTCAACGTCGCCTCCCAAGTGACCGGTACGCTGACGGTCAGCGATCCGGACGACAGCTCACCACTCGCCGCGCAGATCGTCACCGGCCAATATGGAACGCTAACGCTATCCACTGATGGGAAGTGGACCTATGTGCTCGATAACAGCACTGCTGCGGTCGACGGCCTAAGCTCAGGTGAAAATTTCACCGATACCGTGACGGTGAGCGCCGTTGACGGAACGGAGCAGAACATCACGATCACCATCGCCGGCGCCGACGACGTCCGCAACGGCACCAATGCAGCCGACACGCTGATTGGCACGTCGGGCAACGATACGCTGAACGGCAATGGCGGCAACGACACGCTGCTGGGCGGGCTCGGCAACGACGTGCTCAACGGTGGGAATGGCACCGATACGGCGAGCTACGCCGGGCTTGCCGCGGGCGTAACGGTGAGCCTGGCAATCGCCACCGCGCAAAACACTGGCGGCGGCGGGACCGACACGCTTAACTCCATCGAGAACCTCATCGGAACCGGCCAGGACGACGTCCTCTCCGGCAATGGTGGCGCTAACTCCTTGACCGGGGGCGACGGCAATGACGTGATCGACGGCGGTGCTGGGGCAGACGCGCTCAGTGGCGGGAACGGCACGGATACTGCTTCTTACGCTTCGGCGACGGCGGCCGTTACCGTAAGCCTGGCGTCGCAGGGTTCGGCACAAAACACCGGCGCGGGCAATGATACGCTGACCGGATTCGAAAATCTGCTGGGTTCCGCTTTCAACGACATATTGACTGGCGATGCCGGAACGAATGCGATCGACGGCGGCCAGGGTAACGACACGCTCAACGGGGGCCTCGGCGACGATATGCTAATCGGCGGCGGAGGCATCGACACGGCCACCTTCGCCGGCGCGAGCGGTGCCGTCCTCGTCAGCCTAGCCACAGGCGTCGCAAGCGGGGCGGCGGGAAATGACACACTCTTTGGGATAGAAAATCTCACCGGGTCGAATTTCAACGACATGCTGACCGGAAATGCCGGCGCAAACCTGCTCAACGGCGGCGCTGGCGATGATACCCTCGATGGCGGTGCGGGTGATGACACCCTGAATGGCGGAACTGGGATCGATACCGCCTCATATGGCAGTGCTCTGTCGGCCGTGACGGTGAATCTTGCGATCAACGCGGCACAAAACACTCTGGGCGCGGGTATCGACATTCTTTCTGCGATTGAAAACCTCACGGGTTCGGCCTTCGATGACCATCTGACAGGCAGCGGCGCTGCCAACATGATCGATGGCGGCGATGGCAATGACGTGATCGACGGCGGCGGCGGTGCGGACGTACTTGTCGGCGGGTTAGGCACCGACACGGTATCCTATGCCTCGGCGGGTTCAACGGTGGTCGTCAATCTTGCCACCGGCGCGGCGAGCGGCGGAGGCGGCACCGACACGCTGACCGGCTTTGAGAACCTAACCGGTTCAGCATCGAACGATACGCTGACCGGCGATGCAAATGTCAATCTGATTGCGGGCGGATCAGGCAATGATGTGATCGTAGGCGGTTTGGGCAACGACACGTTGAATGGCGAATCCGGAACCGACACGGCCAGCTATGCGAATGCGTCCGGCAGCGTAACCGTCAACCTGCTTACAGGGAGCGCGAGCGGTGCAGACGGCAACGACATTCTGATCTCGATCGAGAACCTCATAGGCTCGAATTCTGGCGATACCCTGACGGGGGATACGAATGCAAACACGCTTAACGGCGGAAATGGTGACGACCTGCTCGACGGCGGCGCGGGCGGCGACATACTGACCGGCGGCGCCGGGATTGACACCGTGTCCTATGCCAGCGCCTCGTCGGCAGTGACCGTCAGTCTTGCCGTGACGGCGGCGCAGGCCACCGGCGGTTCAGGAAGCGATACGCTCTCGGGCATAGAAAACCTGATCGGCTCGGCGTTCAACGACACGCTGACCGGGAGCAGCGCCTCCAACACCCTTGACGGCGCCGCGGGTAATGACCGCTTGGTCGGGGGAGCTGGTGCCGATACTTTGATTGGGGGTGCAGGCAACGACACATTTGCATTTACCGCCACGGCGAATTCGACGCCGGCGGCATTCGATTCGATCCTGGATTTTGTCCAAGGCGCCGACAAAATCGAGCTTTCCGGCATAGACGCACGCCCCGGAGGGGCCGACAACGCCTTTGTGTGGGGTGGAACCACGGCCACTGCATATGGGGTGTGGTATGCTCAGGACGCGGCGAACAATGTTACGCACGTATATGCCGACACCAGCGGGGATCACACGGCGGATTTTCAAATCGATCTTGTCTGGCAAAATCACGTTCCGCAGAATCTCGCTGCCAGTGATTTCATTTTGTAAAGTGATAGAGCCATGAGGGGCAGCGTCGAGCGTTTCGAGAGCTTACGGGCTGCATTTACTCGCCCCGCGCGACGTGCACTGGTGGTTAGCTTTGCGCTGAGTCTAACCGCGTTGATCAGCCCCATCTACATGACGCAGATCTATGACCGGGTCATGTCGTCCCGCAGCGAACCGACGCTGATCGCGATAACGGTCATCACCTTAGTGGCGATCGGCCTCATGTCCTTGCTTGATTATTACCGAAACATAGTATTTGCGCGCGCGGGCGCCATTATCTACGCGGAGCTTGAGGCGCAGGTCTTCGCGGGCGCTCGAAAGGTGGCGCTTGCCGGTGGGACCGGGCGACGCGCTCGTTCCATCGACGACCTGGAAACGGTACGCGCCTTCTTCGCCAGCGCCGTGCCAGGCGCCCTGTCTGATCTGCTGTTCGTGCCGCTCATTTTGATCATATTGTTTCTGATTCACCCCTTGGTGGGCGTGGTCACCCTTGCGTTCAGTGCGCTGCTGATCGGGCTGGCGTTGATTAATCGGCGGGCGATGATCGTTGCCACGGATCGAGCGGTTCGACACATGCGCCAGGCGACCGATCTCGCGGAATCCTATCTGCGCGTTGTGGAGCCGGCAATTGCGATGGGATACGCGACGCGCGGCGAAGCGAAGGCCGCCGCCGCCAACCGCGCGGCCATCGAAAGCCAGGTCCGATCTTCGATCAATGCCGGCAGCATCACTGCCATCATCAAAGGCGCGCGCCAGTCGAGCCAGATCATCATCATGGCGGTAGCGGCATGGCTCGCGCTCGAAGGTTCGATCACGATGGGCTCGATCATCGCCTGTTCGATCTTGTTCGGTAAAGCACAGGCGCCAATCGATCAACTGGTGGGCGCCTGGCGCCAAATCTTCCAGGTGCGAGGGGCGTGGAACCGTTTGGCTGATCTGGACGCCGCGTCTCATCAAGTTCCAAGAATGTCTCTGCCCCGCCCCACCGGAGCGATTGTTGCGGAAAATGTCGTTGCCGTCGCCCCTCTGGGACAAGCATTGATTCTGAAGGGTGTGAGCTTTTCTCTGGCAGCTGGAGAGTCGTTGGGCATTGCGGGGCCATCGGGCTCGGGCAAATCGACATTGGCGCGCGTTCTGTTGGGTGCATGGCCTATTCAGCGAGGCACGATCAGGCTCGACGGCGCTGACGTATCTCAGCTTGATACCGATCAAATTGGCGGCGCAGTTGGCTACGTGCCGCAAACGACTGAATTGATGCCAGGGACCATCGCCGAAAATATCCGAAGACTGGGTCCGGAAGATCCGGAAGGTGTGGTCAAAGCCGCGATTAAGGCGGGCTCGCACGATATGATCCTCTCCTTCCCGCAGGGATATGATACGATCGTTGGTGCCAGCGGCTATGCTTTGTCCGGTGGGCAGCGCCAGCGTGTGGGTTTGGCACAGGCGCTTTATGGCGATCCTGCTCTCTTGGTCCTGGACGAACCGGACAATGGGCTCGATCGCGAGGGCGAAGCGGCATTGGCAAAGGCCATTGCCGATCTTCGCGAAAGTGGAACGACGATCATCGTAATCGCCCATCGCCCCGCCCTGATCCAGTCGCTCGACAAGCTGCTCGTTCTGGTGGACGGTCAGGTCCAGAGATTTGGCACGACCGCCGAAGTCCTGGCACAGATCATGCCGCCCTCCGTTCATGTGATGCGCGCATGAACGCGCCTTCCCGCCTCGCAATTACCTCTAATGAGAAAACGAGCCTCGCCGCTGCACTATCCGCGTCGACTGATGAAGTGCTCCGATTGCTTGGCATCTTCATCGCGGCCGCCATGGCCATATTTGTTTTGTGGGGTGCGCTGATTCCGATAGCGAGCGGTGTCGTTGCGCAGGGCCGCATCGGCGTGGAGAGTCACCGGAAAACCATTCAGCATCTCGACGGCGGCATCGTACGGGCAATCAATGTGCGGGAGGGTTCTCACGTCCAAAGGGGGGACGTACTCATCCGCCTGGATGATACCGAAGCCATGCTTGCGGTATCGGTCCTTCAAAGTCAGGTCGATGCGCTGAGAGCCGAACAGTCGGCGCGGCAAGCGGAACTTGCCGGGGCTGGAATGATCGCCTTTCCTTCCGATTTGCTCGCCCGGCAGAAGGATCTCGATGTTGCCGCGATACTGAATACGCAACGCACGGCCTTTGCTGCTCGCCGAAACAATACAGGCGGTCGCAGAGCCCAGCTTGGCGAGCGGCTTGCGCAACTGAACCGTCAAATCACTGGCAATCGCGCGCAGTCTCAATCCCGTTCGGAGCAGATCGCCCTGCTCGACAGCGAAATCGGCGATGTGGAGGGGCTCTATCAAAAGGGCCTAACCACGCGCACCCGGCTGCTTGCGCTGCAACGCGCTGCGGCACAGTCGCGTGGCGAACGCGGAGCGCTCGACAGTGAAGTGGCCAAGCTCAATGCCGAGAAAACCGAAGTCTCAATCGCTTCAATGCAGGTCGAACGGGAATCGAACACCGATGCCTCCGACGTCCTGCGGCAGGTGCAGTCGCAGTTGGTTGAAGCGATCGACAAGCTTTCGGCTGCGCGCGAGCGCCTGTCTCGTACACAGATCAAGACACCCGTGTCCGGAACGGTCGTCGGTTTGACCGTCGCAACGATCGGCGGGGTGATCCGTCCGGGCGAGACGATTTTGGAAATCATCCCCTCCGAAGACCGTCTGGTCATCAACGCCAAGGTCGACCCCAAGGACGCCGATGCGATCGGCATTGGACAGGCAGTGAGCGTGCGCTTTGATGGCGCGGGCACACGATATGCACCCGTGGTGCGAGGCGTGGTCCGCAAGCTTTCGGCCGATGTGTTGACCGATCAGCGGACGGGCGCTGCCTATTTTGAACTTGTCGCCGAAGTTCCCGCTTCAGAAGCAAGCCGGGTTCCGCGAGATCTGCTTCGTCCCGGATTGCCGGCCGACATCCTGGTGCAGACCGGAACTCGCACCGCATTCGGATACATGGTGGCGCCGCTAACAAGGGCAGCATTCGAGGCCATGCGGGAACGGTAAGAGTGCGTACTTACTACAGGGCCAACGCCAGTTGTTTTTCCATTTCTGTTCTGGCGTCTAATAGCGTATTATTGAATCTGAAATTCAACAGTTATTTCGTTTGACTGTGACAGTTCTTGCAGTGGCATTTGAACGTTTATAGGCGATGGCTTGGCAATTTTCACGCAGCAGTTCGGCTGCATCGGTAAGCGCGTTCCACGCTTGCGGACTGTCGGCCCGCATAAGACGGCTGCCAGCTTCCCAAAGCGTTGGCTCACCGATGATATGCCGCGCCATGTTCTCGGGCATGTGCCAGCTTTGCGGCAAGGTCCGCAAAGCAACGCCGGGGAGGATCGACCATAGCAGCATCCCCGCGAGCGCACCGCCGCCCGCCGCCCATACGAGGCGGCGGCGCTGCTCGCGAGCGGTGGCGATCGTGTCCGCCAGCCGCTCCATGTGATGCGCCGCCCCGTCGATCCGCTCCCGCGCCCGCTGGATCACCGCGCTATCCTCTGCGCGGGCTTTCTTCCCGGCCGCCGCGATCTGCGCGGCCATAGCGTCAGGCGTGAACGTCATCGCCGGTTGCCGGGCGAGCGTGTTAATCGCGGTGCGCATCTTGTCGAGCAAGGCGGCGATCTCCCCCAACGTCTCGCTATAGTCGGGTGTGGCCTCCCGCTTCGCGGCAAGCCCAGCGATGGCCGCTTCGAGCAAATCCACCTTCCCGGCGAGTTGCGCGAAGGCTTGCGCGGCCGGGTCGGCATCGGGCGCACGCTCGGGCAAGCTGGTATCCATCGTCGTCTCTCCTATCTGCTAAGGCCGTGGTCATGGCTGCGGCCCATCTCGATCCCGACGCTACTGGCGAGGTCGTGGGTGAGCTTGCGGCCGGTGTCGAAGTCGATGCCGAGTTCCTGCTTGCGGCCGCGCAACAGCGATTCCACCTGGGCGTCGCGTTCGAGGCTCTTGGCCATGCCCGCCATCTGCTCGGACACCTTGCGCGCGCCCCGGAAATCACCGTCGCGCTGCAATTCCTCGCGGTGCTGGCCTAGCTGCCGCCAGCCCTCCACAAACCTGTCGGCGCGCTTGTCTGGATCGGCGCGGATTTCGGCTTCGAGCTGCATCGCGCGCATGGCCTGGCGGACCCGGCCGCTGGCAGCGTCGGTCACAAGGTCGGGATCGCGGCGATAAGCCTGCTCCATGTCCTTCGCGGCGTGCTTGCCGACCGCGCCCAACGCCTCGCGGACCTTGTCGAGTTCGGCGCGTTGGTGCGGCAGGACAGGCAAGCTCTTGTCCTGCATCTTCCAGATGTCGGCGACGGCGCGGGCGTGGCGCTGAACGGCAAGCTGCCGGATATGCTCGCGCTCGGCCTGTGCCGTCCTGGCGGGATCGGCAACGGGCGCGGGCGGTTTGAAATCCGTGAAGATGGAGCGCGACCGTTCGGGTGTGGGCGACGTCTCGCGCTCCTGCCGCCCGATGGCAAGGCGCAGCCCGTCGAACATGCCACGCGCCTTTTCCGCCCCCGTGCGGACGATCTCGGCAACACGCTCGCGGAAGCCGATACCGCGCCGCTCGGCGAATTGTTGCGCCGGGTCGCGGCGCGCGTAATCGCTCGCCATGTCTTTCGCCCGATCGCGGGACAGGGCGCGGACAAGCTGCGACTGGTCCTTGAAGTCGTCGCGGCCATAGTGAAGCTCGGCGCCGTCGCGGTGGCGGGACATGCCGACATAGGCGGAATGGCTGTCCATGCCGGGCGTCGCCAGCACATGCGCCCTGTCCACGGTCATGCCCTGCGCCTTGTGGAGCGTGGCCGCATAGCCATGATCGACATGGGCATAATGCTTCGCGTCGAACGCGACGCTGCGGCCGTTATCGGTGCGGACGGCGATATGGTCCGGGCTAACCTTCTCGACCGTGCCCAAGGTGCCGTTCTTCACCTCAAGCCCGCGCTCGTTCTTCAGGAACATGATGCGGTCGCCCGACGCGAAGGCACGGTCGCCGCGCTCGGTTTTCACGCGCACGTCATCCCCGAGCTCGCCCACCGCCCGCATCCGGTCGCGGGCGGCCTCGTTTAGTTCGCGCACCTCGTCATTGGTGTGGGTGAGCATGATGCGCGTATCGTCGGGACTGGCCTGCCGCTCGCGGTCCCAGCGATCAAGCATATTGCTGCGCGCCTGCTCGCGGGTTTCCGCCGCATGGATCATACTATGATCGGCATAGGCCCGGATCGCTTCGCCGGTCCTGCCGGTGGCGAGCTGGCGGGTGGCGTCCTGCTGCCACTCCTCATGCTGGCGGCGAACCTCGGTGATCTCGACGCCGCCATGCCTCTCGTTGATCGCTCGGAAGGCTGCGCCCGCCTCGATCGCCTGCAACTGCTGCGGGTCGCCGACCAGCACGACCTTCGCGCCCGCTTCGGCGGCATGGGAAAGGACGCGCTCCATCTGGCGCGTGCCGACCATGCCCGCCTCGTCGATCACCAGCACGTCGCGGGCGGTGAGAAGGTCGCGCCCCTGCGCCCAGCCATGTTCCATGCTGGCGATGGTGCGTGACGCGATGCCGGAGCCGTTCTCCAGCCCTTCGGCGGCGATGCCCGACAGCGCCGCGCCGCGGACCTCGAACCCCGCGCGTTCCCACGCCTCGCGCGCAACGCCCAACATCGCGCTCTTGCCCGTCCCGGCATAGCCCACCACTATGCCAAGCCCGCACTCGCCGGTCACATGATCGAGCGCGGCGCGTTGCTCGCCGGTCAGCACCAGCCCGCGCCCCTCCGCGTTGGTCAGCGCGGCAGCGCGGTCCTTCTCGTCCACCCGATGCCGTTCACGCTCGGCCATCAATTGCGATGCGCGCTGCAACCGTTGCTCGGTTTCGATCATGTCGCGGCTGGTGAACCGCTCGTCGCCGCGCCCGTCCTTGCCAAGCTCGATCAAGTCGGGGGACGCGCGAACGGCGCTCACCGCCCGGTCATATTGATCCTTGCCGTCGCTGTGCCGGTGGATGAACATGGCAAGGTCGCGCTTGGTGAACGTCGCCTGCTGGTGCGTGACCGCGTCCAAGGCGACGCGCGGTTCCGCGATGATGCGGTCGCCGTTGCGCTGCGCAATGGCGCGGTGATCCTCGATCCGCTCGGACTCAAGCCCGCGCTCGCCCATGCGCTGCGCGGCGGGACCGATCTTGTCTTGCGGCTCAAGCTCGATGCCCTGCGCTTCCAGGGCTCGGTGATCTATGCGGGCATCAATATCCAGTTCGGCAAGGCGGGTGTTGACGTGATCCGCCCACCGCTCGCGCCATTGCTCGACAAGCTCAACGCGGTTCCAGTCGCGTTCCTTCTGGCCGAAATCATCGGGGCCGACTTCCCGCATGGTGAGCATGACATGGGCATGGGGTTTAGGCTGGCCATCCGCGCCGATGTCCCAATGCACATTTAGGTCGGCAATCATGCCGCGTTCGACAAACTCGGCCTGGGTAAAATCGCGGGCAAGCTCGATGCCCTGTTGTTGGTTCATCTCGCGCGGAATGGAAAACTCCACCTCGCGGGCAAGCTGGGCGTCCTTGCGCTTCTCGGTCGCCTCGACCTCGTTCCAAAGGCGTTCGCGATCGGAGAAGCGTTCAGGCACACCATCGGGCAGGAGGATTTCCGAATGGAGGACGCCCGATTTGTTGGTGAAGTCATGGTCGCGGTCCAGCCACTCGTCATGCAGGCGCTCGGCCGCTCGATAGGCCGCCGCCGCGACAGCGCTGCGCCCGCTGGCGCGGCCAATGACCTGAACGCTGAAATGGTAGATCGCCATAGCGATCATCCATTTACTGCCTCAAGCGCACGTCGGCACGACGTATAAGCGCGCCCTCCTCGAATAAAATCCGAGCATGGACTAAGCGGTGCCATCCCGTCCCAGAGATTCTAAAGCATTACAGCGAACTATACTCTAGAATCACTCCATCGGACAAGGATGGAGACTGCAATGCGTAAACCCCGCGACTTTGATTCGGAACTGAAAGCTCTCGCCGACAAAGCAAAGGCGCTGAAGGAACGGCGCGTGCGCCAGCTTGGTGAGTTGGTCGCGACAACGGGGGCCGATGCACTTGACGCCGATCTGCTGGCGGGCGTGCTGCTTGGTGCCGTCGCCATGAAGGATGCAGCAACACGGGAGGGCTGGCGCAAGGCAGGCGCGGCCTTCTTTCGCGAGCGGGCACGCAAACCTGCGCCGCGATCTCAACGCCAGCCGGAGGGCGCTCTACCGCTCGAAGGCGGCGCGGCATCGCATTGAGGCACGGAAGGCACGAACCGACATGCGCGAATGGGCTGTGAAGCGCCGGGAGAGAGCGCGACATTTGATCGAATTGGGCGGGCTGGTCGTCAAAGCGGGGTTGGTCGATCTGACCGACGACGACCGCGCCGCGCTCTACGGCGCGTTCCTCTCGATCGCGGGCAAGCTGCGAGGCGAGGAAGGCGGCAACGCGCTGGCCCTATGGCAGCGGCGCGGCAAGCGCGCGTTCGAGGCGGAAGCCGATGGGAAGAACGGGAGGATGGGCGGTGATGTCGATCTTGCGCCGGAGCGGGGTTGAATCTATATATTCCCTAGTAAGGGAGTAATTATCATGCCCAACGGATTTTCCGCGCGCGAGGTTGCCGAACTGGCGAATGTGCCGGTGCGCGCGGTGGACAAGGCGATCGAGGAAAAGGTGCTGGCGGGCATCCGTGCGGGAACGCGCGGTCGGCGCCGGCTGCTGCCGCTCCATGCCGTTCCCTATGCCGCGATCGTGGCGCGCTTGCCTCTAACGCTCACGCTCGCCGCCAAGCGTGATCTGGCCCGCACGCTTGGCGAGCGTCATCCCGACCGGATGACGGCCGATCCCTTGGAGATTGCGCCAGCGGTCATGGTCGATGTGTCCGCACTCGTCGGTTCCGATCTTGCCGAACGCGCAGCACGCTACAGCCAGGCGCGCGAGGATTATATCGCGCTCGATCCCGACATCATGGGTGGAACGCCGGTGCTGCGCGGCACGCGGATGACGGTCTATTCGGTGCTGGGCCGGTTGGAAGGCGGCGATAGCATCGACGACATATTGGAGGACAATCCGCACCTGACGCGAGAGGCGGTGGAGACGGCCGTCCTCTATGCCCGCACGCATCCGCTTGTGGGCAGACCGGGCGGTCGTCCCTGGGCGAAGGCCGCTTGAGACTGTTCATCGACGAATGCCTGTCGCCGCAGCTCGCTCGTCACCTCAACATGACGGGCGAGCATGATGCCACGCATCCGCGCGACATGGGACGCCTTGGTGAGCCGGATCACGTCGTCCTTGCGCGTTGCCTCTCCGAGGATCGGGTGATCGTGACGGAGAACGCCATCGATTTTCGCAAGCTGGTGGCAAGGGAGGAGGTGCATCCTGGCCTGGTCCTGCTTCCCAGCATCGCCCGCGATGCGTCGCTTCGGTTGTTGACGGATGCAATCGCGCATCTGGCGACGCTGGGCGAACCTTCGGACGTGATGGTCAATCATGTTCTTGAAGTAACCGAAGCGGGGGCATTCGCGCTCTCGCCGCTGCCGGAATAACGGCCACCGATGCAACAATAATCCCAATCCATCTCACTGGGTCGTCGCGACCGACAGTGTGGTTCCTCCCCCCTCTTGTGCAGTGGGATGAATTGCCACAGCATGAGGATGTGGCGAGCAGGCCGGCCCGTTGAAGGTTGGTAATGTCGCGCGACTCGGAATCAGGCCACGTTCATCCGGCCGCTTCTTCCCCCTTCCAACCGAAAGAGTCCGTGGCTTATTTGTCACGGTTCTGGAAGAAATACTCAAGTAGAGATCGCCGATTCCCGCCATTTGCCGCCGTCCACCACCTTTCGCCGCCGTTTTCCGAAGTTCACCGCCGTCCGCCGCCTTTACCTACACTTATACCGCCGTGAGACGCATCTTCGCCACATGTCGGTGGAGAGGCTCTTGCGTTGCGAGTCCACGCCGCCATTCTTTGTTTCAGGGGGTGTCGTCAACGTCATGGAATGAAAGTGCGTCCCGTGAGTCACAAGGAAAAGATCATTCGTCTCAAGACCGTGCTGGATCGCACGGGCTTGTCCCGCTCCACCCTCTACCGCAAGATCGCGGACGGGAGCTTCCCTCGGCAAGTGTCGATCAGCATCCACGGTTCCGGCTGGCATGAGTCGGCCGTCGATCACTGGATCGCCAACCCTGCCGGATACCAGGAAGATGCGGGGCAGCGCCCATAAGGCGCTGCCCTCACCCTGCTGCCTTGGCCTTGCGGATGGGAACGACCTTGCCCTCCTTGCGGGTGGTGCAATAGCCGGCCCATGCCTCCATGAGCTTGCGGCGCTTGTCGAACAGGTCGCCACGCCGATAGGCGGCTTCCGCCTTGTTGGAGATGGTGTGCGCCAGCGCCATCTCGCAAACCTCATGGCTGAACCCGGTCGTCTCGGAAGCCCAATCGCGGAAGGTCGAGCGGAAGCCGTGGACGGTGATCTCCGCTTTCATCCGGCGCAGTAGCATCGCCATCGCCATGGAGGAAAGCGGCTTCTTCGGCTTTGGGCCGGGGAACAGATGGCCCTCGCTCCCCAGCTTCGCCATCGCCTCCACGATCTCCATCGCGCGCGGCGACAGCGGCACGCGATGTTCGCGGCCCGCCTTCATGCGGGCGGCCGGGATGGTCCAGACCTTCTTCGCCGTGTCGATCTCATCCCATTGCACCCCCAGCACCTCGCCCGAACGGGCGGCGGTGAGGATGGCGAACTCCAGCGCGCGGGCCGCAACAGCAGGACGGCCGCGCAGGTCTGCCATGAAGTCGGGCATGGCCTCGTAAGGCAGCGCCGTATGGTGGCCGCGCGATAGCCGCTGACGCTTGGGGAGAAGCTGGTCGAGATGCCCGCGCCAGCGTGCCGGGTTCTCGCCCGAGCGGTGGCCCCTGGCCTTGGCGGCGTCTAGGACGTTCTCGATCCGCCCGCGCAACCGCTCGGCCGTCTCCGGCGTGCGCTTCCATAGGGCTTGCAGAACGTCCAGCACGTCCTGCGTGGCGATCTCGTTCACCGGCTTGCCGCGCATGAGCTTGGCATATTTGGTGAGCGTCATCGTCCATTGCGCCGCGTGCTTCTCGTTGCGCCAAGACGGCTTCATCGCCTCCACATAGGTATCGGCGCATTCTCCGAAGGTGGGGATATGGTCGCCCTTCGCGCGCGCGGCCTTGGGGTCACCGCCCGCCGCCAGCACCTCGCGCAGCTTCGTCGCCTCGGCGCGGGCACTGGCAAGCGACAGGTCGCGCCCGCCGCCAAGCCCAAGCTCGGTGCGCTTGCCGTTGCGGGCATACATGAAAATCCAGCGCCGCCGACCGTGCGGGTCGATGAACAGGTAGAGGCCGCCGCCGTCCGAGTGCCGCCCCGGCGCCGTGATCCTTGCCGCCTGCACCGCGCTCAATTTGTTGAGTGCCCGTCCCGCCATATCGCGTCTCCCGGTCCCACTACTGGTCCCACTTTATACGCGCGATGCGGGGATATGTCCAGAGATGGAGTGGAACGCCATATTTAAGCAACATACTGATTCCATGTATTAAATGGTCGTTTCAGAGCGCCCCACTGTCACCCACAAAATATCAGATTTGGCGGACAGGGTGTCCGCCATAGGCCGCAATGCGCCGCCGTTCATACTCTTGACGCGCAGCGGTTGTGGCCTGATGCGCCTGCTGATTTCAATGGAAGTGCGGCGGGGAGTGGGCATGGAGTTGGAACGGCACAAGGACTATGCCGGCGGAGCCAACTTCTCGCGTCGGAGAAGATATGAAGCGGACCTATCACGGCTCTTGCCATTGCAAGGCCATCACTTTCACAGCCACGTTCAATCCGTCTGACGGCACTGGCAAATGCAACTGCAGGCTATGCTGGAAGCAACGAATGTGGAAGACCAACAGAATCAGCAGCGACAATTTCGTTCTAAACTCAGCTCCTGGAGCCTTGGGTGGATTCGCCAGTCGGCATGGAGGCACTCACCATTTCTGCACTCGCTGCGGGATCTCGACCCATACCCATATTGTTCGTCCGGAGGCTGGCGATGACTACGTGATGATACAGGTGGCAACTTTCGACGATCTGTCGGTCGAGGAGCTGTTGGCTGCGCCGCTCCGCATCGTCGATGGCTACCATGATGAATGGACCAACACGCCCGCCGAAATCAGGCACCTATAGGCTCAAGATCGCCGTTGACGCCCGCTTTGTCAGATGCAGGCGTTTGAACCAGCCTCGACCACCAACCGTTTGCTATCGTAGCGCTACAGCGTAGACATATTGCCCATCTTCATCGAGCGTGGCCCGCCAGAATCTCACCCGTCGGTAGCAGATTCACTTTTCGGAAACGGGCTGGGCGAAGACCTGTGTGTCCAGCAACAGGCGTGTCAACCCGTGCGTCGATGCACTTTATCCTTTCGAGCGACGCGCGCCGGTATTGCCTTTCGGGTTGGGGTCGCGCCTGTCACCTTGGGTTCGATGCACTTGTCGGTTAGCCTGGCGGTGCAGGGCGGATATGCGCTCGTAGGCTGAACCGGTGCGGCGGGCGCCCCATCCATCGATTGCGTGGCAGGCGTGGTTTGCGGCTGCATGATCGCCCTTGTTCCCGCCTCGGTCGGCGTCTGGGATAGGGCCGGCACCGCAAGCGCTAATAGCACGAGACTGGGCACGAGCTTCATCGCGGGATCCTTTCGGGTTCAAGGCCATCGTCGAAACGCCCGAAAGCGCAAACGGTCCCACTATGCTGAAAGGTTCGGAGGGACAGCGGTCTAAGCCGCAGGTTCCGCACTTATCCTCTGTTCCGGGGAGACAGACGCCGCAAGCGCCTTTTTCGCGGCCTGACGATGAAGATCGGCCAACTTGCTGTGGGCGCGTCGGGCGGATGGCTCCAGGCAACGTTTTGCCTGCTCGTTTTCCTGACGATTTCGGCGGGTGAAATATTCCAGATCATTTGAAGAAGACACGGCGACCTCCCGATTTCAAATCGCAAGCGGGAACGCGTAGCGTCTCTCAGCCGTCCCTGATGCCTGCAGCGGAGGCGACGGTAAACCTAGGTTAAACCAATTTTCGTGCCAAGGCGAATCCCGTGCCTGCATAAAGATTTATGCGACTGCTCGCGGAAAAATAGCCAGGCGACTCGCTCTAAACGGGAATTGCATTCCGCATGACGATCCCGCTGATATCTGGAAAAGGAGGCGCCGCCGGAGGATCAGCCCCCATCTCAACTCCGGCGGCGCAAGCGAAGGTAGCCCCTCACCTTTGCTGGACCGATTATAGGCGCATCGCGATCGCCGAGCATTACGGATTTATCCTTAAGTTATAGCCGTTAAGCTATTTTCGGGCCAGCCTCGTTGCATGTTGGAATGATGCCGCGCTGGTTTCCCGCATGACACCAATTTGAGCTCGACAAGTTATATTTGCTGCTCCCGCAATGCTGGAATGAACGAATGAGAGTTGACCAAAAGCAGCCAGGCGACCGAGTTGCGGCCTTCCTTGGCGTGGCAATTGTTCATGCCGTGCTTGGTTATGCCCTGTTCGCCGGACTTTCGGTACGGCTGGTTCCGCAGCCGGAAGAGGTGTTGAAGCTGTTCACGGTCACGCCGCCCGAGCCTCGGCCGTTGATCGAGAAAAGGAAGCCCGCGTCCCATACGGCCCCGCGTCGCAAGGGTTCCGCCGCGCCTCGAAACCTCCGTTCACGAGCGACCGAGGTGATCGCACGCCCTGCGCCGATCGTGATACAGCCACCTCCGATAGTGGGTGCGGCCATGCCGGCAACGGGTGACAACAGATCCTCTGGTGCCTCACCGCTCCCTGGCCCGGGAACCGGCAGCGGCGGGCAAGGAGCCGGCACGGGAAGCGGTGGCCATGGCAATGGACTGGGCGGAGGCGGCGGGCCCCGCCAGATCAAGGGACGAATCCGCAACTCCGACTATCCGCAGGCGGCGGCGGAAGCAGGCGCGAGCGGCATGGTGTCCGTCCGCTATACGGTCGCGGTTGACGGCTATGTCAGCCGCTGCATTGTCACGCGATCGAGCGGAAACCCGGATCTGGATGAAACGACTTGCCGGCTGATCCGTCAACGCTTCCGCTTCGAACCCGCGCGTGACGCCTATGGTCGACCGATTCAGGCCGATATCGTGGAGGATCATGAATGGATCATGGAGCGCACCGTCGAGAATGACGGCCGCTGAACCTGTCCAATATTGAAACGGCGCTAACCATCACCATCGCTGGTTTCGCAACGTTTCGCGACTATCCTGCGATCGAGCCGGCCGTTGCACAGCGCCGGCGCACGAGCCGGGGAGTCGCCTCTCCGGCTCGACCATTTTTACCCCTGCCTGGCGGCAATTCAGGGATCGTTCAAGGCATTGGTGCTTTCCTCTCAATCAGAGAGGAACATGTCATGATTGCGATGAAGAAGGTCGCTCCCATCGCCGCGTTCGCGTCCATACTGGCGCTCGGCGGTTGCACCGAGGGCTATGGCTATGGCGGCGTCAACGTCGGCTATGGTTCCGGCTATTATTACGACGATTATCCCTATGGTCCCTACGCGCCCTATGGCTGGTATGACGACTATTATTATCCCGGCAACGGCTATTGGCTTTATGATCGCGGGGGAGCGCGCCATCGCTGGAGCGATCGTCAGCGCCGCTATTGGGAACAGCGACGCGAGCATGGCGGAAAATGGGACGGGCCGGCAACCAGGCCCTGGCGGCCCGAGATGCGCGGCGAGCATCGCTGGCGCGGACGGGCCGACGGTACGCAGGTGCAGCGTATTCCGCGTAGCGAGGCGCGGCAGGTTCCCCAATCCGCACAAGAAGCACAGCCGATGAGTCCCGCTCCCCAGCAGCGGATCGAGCGACGTCGTCGGGACTGAGCCACAGGGGTATGACCGGCTGCCTCGATCAGAGGCATGAAAGGAATCGATTGGACGTTCCCCTGGCACAGCCCTAGGATCCGTTCTGAAATGGCCAAAAAAGAGCCGTTCAAGCGAGGATCCATTTAGGAGAAGTCCCCATGTCGCTCGCAAACACCAAGACCCTGGAAAATCTGAAAGCTGCCTTCGCGGGCGAAAGCCAGGCCAATCGTCGCTATCTCTATTTCGCGCAGAAGGCGGACATCGAGGGTTATAACGATGTAGCCGCCGTGTTCCGGTCGACCGCCGAAGGCGAGACCGGCCACGCCCACGGCCACCTCGAATTCATGGAATCGGTTGGCGATCCTGCGACCGGCCTGCCGATCGGCGAGACCTCGAACAATCTCAAGGCCGCAATTGCGGGCGAGACCCACGAATATACCGACATGTATCCCGGCATGGCCCGCACCGCCCGCGACGAGGGCCATGACGAGATCGCCGACTGGTTCGAGACGCTCGCCAAGGCCGAGCGGAGCCATGCCGGCCGCTTCCAGCGCGCGCTCGACACGATGGCCTGATCGCGTCGGCTGACGCGTGAACGACAAGCCCCCGAAGGAGGGTAACCGGGAGGGCAGCCTCGAAGCGCCCTTTCGGCACCCGATCGCGTGGCGCGAGCCCGACTTCTACGATCTCGAGAAGATCGAGACCGAGATGGAGCGCGTGTTCGACATCTGTCACGGATGCCGGCGCTGCTTCAACCTGTGCGACAGTTTTCCTCGTCTGTTCGACCTGGTCGACGAAGGCCCGACCGGCGAGATCGATGGCGTCGCCAAGGCCGATTACGCCAAGGTCGATGAAGCCTGCACGCTCTGCGACATGTGCTTCATGACCAAATGCCCCTATGTGCCGCCGCACGAATGGGACGTCGATTTCCCGCACCTGATGCTCCGCTACCGCGCCGCCAAGCGGAAGGCCGATGGCGGCGAGTTCATTCGCGAACAGCTCGGCAAGACCGATCGCAACGGCAAGCTGGCGCGACCGGTGGCGGGCCTCGCCAACTGGGCGACGAGCCTCGACAACAAGCCGATGCGGGCCGCGCTCGAAAGCGTGGCCGGAATCGATCGCACCGCCGAACTGCCCAAATATCATAGCAAGACCGCGACGGCTCGGTTGAAGACCCCGCCCCGACCTGATCCGTCGGGTCCGGCCTATGGCAAGCGCAAGGCCGCGCTCTACGCGACCTGCTTCGTCGATTATAACAATCCCCAGACCGCCGAGGCTTCGGCTGCGGTGCTTGCCAAGCAGGGTGTCGAGACGAAGGTCGCCTATCCGGCCTGCTGCGGGATGCCCCAGCTTGAGGCGGGTGACATCGCCGAGGTCGCCAAGCGGGCCGAGCAGGTAACGGCCGCACTGCTGCCGCTGGTTGACGAGGGCTATGACATCGTCGCGCTCACCGCGAGCTGCGGATTGATGCTCAAATTCGAGTGGCCGCTGATCCTGCCCGAGAATGAGGATGTGAAACGGCTGTCTGCTGCAACGCGCGACATCAGCGAATATGTGGTCGAACTGTCGCGCGATCATGGGCTGGCGGAAGGGCTATCGCCGGTCGAGGGCGGCATCACGCTCCACCATGCCTGCCATGCCCGCGCGCAGAATATGGGGACGCGCTCCGCGCAGATGCTGCGGCTGATCCCTGACGCCAAGGTGGATGTGATCGAGCGTTGTTCGGGCCATGGCGGCACCTTCGGCGTGATGAAGGAGACGCATGGCATCGCGGTCAAGATCGGCACGCCGACCGCGCGGCAGGCGAAGCAGAAGGACAATGCCACGCTCTGTTCGGATTGCCCGCTTGCGTGCAATCATATCGGCCAGCTCGTCTCGGCCCAGGTCAAGGACGGCACGAGGCCACGCCAGGCCCATCCGATCGAAATTCTGGCCGAGGCCTACGGCTTCAACATCTGAGGTTCGCCATGCCCGCCGCTCTCCGCAAGGTCACTCCCGAGGACATCATTCCCGACGCGCAGTTCGCGCTCCAGCGCAAGGAACGCCGTGCCGCACTGCTGCCGACGAAGAAGCTGCGCCGGGTGGCGCTCGGGCCGCACTGCACCTTCTATTTCGAGAATTTCGACACGATGCTGTTCCAGATCCAGGAGATGCTCCTGATCGAGAAGGGCGGTGCGGAGCAGATGGCGGATGAGCTGGCGGTTTATAATCCGCTGATCCCGACCGGAAGCGAACTGGTCGCGACCGTCATGTTCGAGATTGACGATCCGATGCGCCGTGCGCGGGTGCTGGGCGACCTCGGCAATGTCGAGGACCGCTTCTACATTCAGGTCGGGCAGGATCGCATCCCTGGCCTTCCGGAAGGTGATGTCGAACGGAGCCGAGAGGATGGCAAGACGTCGTCCGTCCACTTCCTGCGCTTCGCCTTCACGGCTGCGCAGGTTGCGGGGTTTCGGGACACCTCAAGCCAGGTGATGGTAGGCTGCGACGATGTCCGATATGCGCATATTGCCTTACTCGGCACGGATGTCCGCACCGAATTGAGCCGGGATTTCGCCTGAAACGGGCGCCGGAGCGCCGCCCGCTTACTTCTTGCCGAGGGTGAGCCCGCCGAAGCGCTTGTTGAAGCGTGCGACCTGGCCGCCTGCGTCGAGCATCTGGCCGCGGCCGCCCGTCCAGGCCGGGTGCGCGAGCGGATCGATGTCGAGCTGCAGCGTGTCGCCTTCCGCGCCCCAGGTCGAGCGCGTCTCGAACACGGTGCCGTCGGTCATCTGCACCTTAATCATGTGGTAATCGGGGTGGGTATCATTTTTCACGTCACTAAGCTCCGAAAAATGGCTGGTTTCCGACCAGCCGTGGAGATGAAGGCGGCGCTCTACAGAGTTGGACACCGCTTGACAAGGCCGGGAGCCGCTCATAACGGCGCCGCAGCGAAGGTGCCGCCTGCGCCCACAAGGTGATGGGGGCGGTTAAAAGGGAAGCCGGCGGAAATCCGGCGCTGTGCCCGCAACTGTGATCGGCTTTCGAGCTGTGAGTCAGGAACCTGCCATCGCCGTCGTCCGCGCCCGGCCGGGTCCAGCCGTCAGCGCGTGGAAAGGCGTGGAATGGTCCACGCCGGACCTCCGTGGCGACAATCATGTCGTTACAGGAGGCCAACACATGCCACTATCCTTGTTCCTTGCCGCGGCTGCCGCCGTAACGGGAGCGCCCGACGGCGATATTCTCGTTACCGCCGCGCTTGAACCCGTGCCGACACGCGATGTGGCTGCTTCAGCCACCGTCATCGATGAAACTCGCATCGATGCGCTGGGCCAGCCGTTCGCGCTCGATCTTATCCGTCTGGTGCCCGGTGTGTCCGTTGCTACGAACGGTGCGCGCGGAAGCCTCAGCCAGATCCGGATCCGTGGCGCCGAAGCCAACCATACGCTGCTGTTCATCGATGGCATCGCCTTCAACGATCCGGCCGCCGGTAACGAGGCACGTTTCGAAACCCTGTCGGCTGCTGGTCTTCAGTCGATCGAGATCGTGCGCGGGCCTCAATCCGCCCTATGGGGATCAGAAGCGATCGGCGGCGTGATAGCCGTTTCGACCCCCGAGCCGGGAATCGGCACACGCCTTGCGGCGATCGGCGAATATGGCAGCCGGAACTTTGCTCAGGCGTCAGCGGCGTTGGCATCCGGTAGCGAGAACGCCGGAATTTCCGCCACCGCCGGTTGGGCTCGAAGCGACGGCAACGACATTTTCGGAGGTGGAACCGGCGACCTCGACGGGTTCGAGAATATCACTCTGAGCGTCAAGGGCGTGGTCCGTCCCGGCGGCGACGGGGAGCTTGGCGTGGTCGGCCGCTATGTGCGCGCGGACAGCGAATTCGATGGCTCCGACCCGGTGACTTTTCTGCGCGCCGACAGCAAAGATTCCGGACGTATCGAAACCTGGGCCCTGCGCGCATGGGGCCGGCTGGGTCTTGGCGATGATGCGCCCTGGAGCGTCAGCATGGATGCCCAGTATGTCGACAGTTCGAACGGAAATTTCGATGCGGACATCTTTTCCAATGCAACCCATGCCCAGCGCGTCCGCGTCAGTGGCCAGCTTGTCCACCGTTTTGCAATGGGCCCAACGCGGCATTCGCTAATCGTCCAGGGTGAACGTGAAGACGAGGAATTCGCGACCCAGGGCTATGCCGCAAGCTTTTTCGTTTCGGATCAGCACGCCACGCGCGGCCGAAACAGTATCGTGAGCGAATGGCGAGGCGAATGGGGCGACCTGGTCAGCACGGACATCGCCGTCCGCCATGATGCGTTCAATCGTTTCGCCGACGCCACAAGTTTACGGGGCGGTGTGCTGATTCATGTGAACGAAGCGATCGGTATCTTCGCCAATTATGGTGAGGGCATAGCGCAACCGACTTTTTTCGATCTCTACGGCTTCGATCCCGACAACTTCATCGGCAATCCAAATCTCCAGCCGGAAAAATCTCGCGGATATGAGGCCGGCATCCGTTGGACGGCTTCTTCGGCAAACCTGCAGCTCGCCGCCTTCCGCAACCATCTGCGTGACGAGATCGCCACCGATTTCTCGGCATATCCTCTCACCACGTCCGTCAACTTGCCGGGCAAGAGTCTTCGTGAGGGTATCGAGATTTCGGGCGAGGTCCAGCCGCTCAAGGGTCTGCGGCTGTCCGCGAACTACACCTATCTCAACTCGCGTACCCGCAGCACGGCCGGAAGCGGAACCTTGCCAGCCCTGCGTCGCCCCAAGCACAGTGCTAATCTGGCGTTCGATTACAGCAGAGGGCCGCTCACTATGGGTGGCGCGATCAGCTATGTGGGCAAGCGGCGCGACACCGATTTCGATATCTTCTCTGACGTGACGTTAGACAGTTATGTGCTGACTTCCGCGCGCGTCGCCTATGCTATCACGCCCGCTCTTGAGGCATTCGCGCGGATCGAGAATGCGTTTGACGAGAAATATCAGGATGTCGTGGGCTATGCGACGCCCGGCCGGACGGTCTATGCGGGTCTTCGCGTTCGCCTTGGCGACTAGTTTCGTCTGCGCGCAGGCGGCGCGTGCGGCTCCGCCCGTTCGCGTCGCCTCGCTCAATCTGTGTACCGACGAGCTGTTGCTGGCCCTCGCCGCGCCAAGCCAGATAAGCTCCCTGACTCATCTCGCCCACGATCGGCGCGAATCCGCCTATTGGCGCATGGCGCGTACCTATCCCGCCAATAGCGGCACGATTCTTTCGGTCGCCAAGGATCGCCCCGATCTGATCGTAACGATGGGCGGCGGCGGGCGCGACGGAGCTAGCCTTGCCTCGGCTATCGGTGCGCGGTTTCTCGACCTGCCTTTTCCGGCACGGCTGGCGGACGTCGAGCAGGGTATCGCGATGCTCGCCGATGCGCTGGGCCGCCGCGAAAGAGGGGTGGCCTTGATCGCCAAGGTCCGGAGCATCGTTGCAACCACACCCCGGCGGCAGCGTCCGGCGATCTTCATCGGCAGCGCCGGGCGCAGCATTTCCTCGGGCGGAGCCGGCGCGCAATGGCTGGCGACCGCAGGGTTTCGCCAGCTTCCACTGCTCGGCGATCGGTTCGATCGCGAGCAGCTCCTTCGTCTGCCGACGCTGACGCTCGTCATCAGCGATTATCGCGCCGATCAATATAGTCGCGCGGAGGTGGCGCCCCTGCGCCGCGCTCGCGACGGCCGCATCGTCACAGACGGCCGCCGCTGGACCTGCATGGGGCCGAGCCTCATCCCCGAAATTCTCCGATTGCGACGGAGCGCGGTGCGATGAGCCAGCGCCTGTGGATCATATTGGGCGTTTGTGCTGTCGCGGTGGCGATCGCATCGCTCCTGCTGCCCACACCCGGCCTTGCCCGCCTGCTGCAAACCGATCCCGGGCTCCTTTCCACGATAATGTTCGAAGTGCGGCTTCCGCGGGTGCTGCTTGCTTTGCTCTATGGCGCGATGCTTGGCGGCTCGGGCACGGCCATCCAGGCATTGTTCGCCAATCCCCTTGCTTCTCCGGACATCACGGGCACGACTGGCGGCGCCGCGCTCGGATCCGTGGTCACGGCCTATTTGATCGGCTTTTCCGGTCCGTTCGGCGTTGCCCTCGGCGGTGTCGCGGGTGCCGCCCTTGCGCTGGCCTTGCTTCTCGGTCTCGCCGGGCGCCATAGCGACAGTGCGACCTTGCTGCTGGCGGGCATCGCCATCAGCGCGCTGGCTGGCGCGGCGACCGCCCTCGCCCTTGCGCTCGCGCCCTCTCCCTTCGCCTTTTACGAAGCCTATGACTGGCTCATGGGATCGCTGGTGGATCGTAGCCTCGTGCAAGCGGCGATGGTCGCGCTGCCTGTTCTGGCAGCGCTCGGCTTCCTTGTGACGCGCGCGCACGCGCTCGACATGCTGGCGCTCGGCGAGGCGGCCGCCGAGGCGATGGGGTATCGCGTCACCCTGCTCCGCCGCCAGATCGTGATCGCGACCGCCATCGGCATCGGCATGGCCGTGGCGGTATGCGGCGCGGTCGGCTTCATCGGCCTCGTCGCGCCGATTTTCGCGCGGAGGCTTACCCGCGCGCATCCCGGCCGTGCCATCCTTCCGGCGGCGGTCATCGGCGCGATCCTGCTGTGCCTCGCCGATGTAATCGTGCGCTTCGCGCCAGCCGGGCGGCAGCTTCCCATCGGCGTGGTAACGGCGTTGCTGGGAGCGCCTTTCTTTCTGGCGCTCGTGTTGAGGATGCGGGTGGAGTGGCGGGGATGACGGCATCCGCCCTGTCCGCCCGAGGTCTTGAGCTGGCCGGCCGGCTGCGTGCCACCGATCTGGAACTCGATGCCGGATCGCTGACCTTGCTGGTCGGTCCCAACGGGGCGGGCAAGACGAGCCTGATCCATCGCCTCGCCGGCGTGGGCGAAGGGAAAGGCACAACGCTGATCGCCGGCGAAGCGCTGGCGGACATGCCGCCCGCCCGCCGGATAGGGCGCATCGCGCTGCTGCCCGCGAACCGCGAGATCGCCTGGCCGTTGATCGCGCGCGATCTCGTGGCGCTGGGTCTGGGCGGCCGTTCCGACCCGGATGTCGTGGATGCGGTACTCGCCTCGCTCGAAGCCGGCCACTTCGCGGATCGTCGCATGGAGCAGCTTTCGACGGGAGAACGTGCCCGCATCCTGCTCGCGCGCGCCCTCGTCGCCCGTCCCGGCGTGCTCTTGCTCGACGAACCGGCCGCCCATCTCGATCCGGCCCGTCAAATCGCCATGATTGAACGCCTGCGCATGGAAGCAACGCGTGGAGCGGCCGTGCTGGCGTCGATCCACGATCTCGCGCTCGCGCGCAGCTTCGGCGATCGGGTACTGGTGATGGAAAAGGGCCGCATCGTCGCGGATGGCTCACCTCACGAAGCGCTCGCGGCCGAAATCGTCAAATCCGTGTTCGGTGTCCGCTGGGAGCGCGAGGCTGGCTGGGTCCGCGCCTAATCGGTCGGCGGATCGGCGATCATCGCGGTGAAATTGGCTTCGGCCGCGACCTTGTCGCCGATCATCGCCTTCCCCGAGAATTTGCAGATTTTCGCCCGTTTCTGAACGAACTCCACCTCGAGCCGCAGCAATACGCCCGGTTCAACCGGCGCACGAAACTTGGCTTCATCGATCGCCATGAAATAGACGAGCTTCCCTGAACCGCTCAATCCAAGCGATTCAACCGCCAGCACGCCCGCCGCCTGGGCCAGTGCCTCGACGATAAGGACGCCGGGCATGATCGGGCGGCCCGGAAAATGGCCGTCGAAGAAGCCTTCGTTGATCGTCACGGCCTTGATCGCGACGATCGACCGGTCGGGGGTGATCGTCTCGACGCGGTCGACCAGCAGCATCGGATAGCGATGCGGCAATGCCGCCATCACTCGCCTGATATCAAGCGGGCCGATGGCGGCCTTGGTCTCAGCCCCTTCGGGCGTGTCGTTCATCGGCCGCCGGGTGAAGCCGCCGCCGCCGTGGTGGGCTGGCCCGGCTGCCAGTTCGCCGGCGGGGTGATCGAAACGGTCTTGACCAGCGTATTGAGCTGGTTGGTGATTTCCGGTGTCAGATTGGCGTCGGGAGCAACCGCCAGGGTGGCGTCGGGCGCGACCACGATCTTGATCCCCTTGGCCGTCATCGCCGCCTTGATCGCGTCGTTGAGCTTCTCGCTCACCTGGGCCTGGGCATAGGCCGTGGGCCGGCCGAATGGGGCGGCAAGCCGCTGAAGCTCATTCTTCGCGTTGTTTTCCTGGGTCTGATAGGCTGTCACCTTCGCCTGGAAGGCAGCCTGCTGGGTAGCAGGATTACGCTGCATGGTCTGAAGTTCAGCCTGTAACGGCTTGAGTTGATTGGCAAGTGTGGTCTGACGCGCGTTAAACGCATCGATCTGCGTCTTGTACGCGGCCTGAATCTGGGTCTGCGCGTTCTGGTACGCCGCCGATTGTGCGACGGCGCCTTCGAGATCGGCGACCGCCACCTGGGCGAAGGCGGGTGCAGTGGTAAGAGCGGCCGCGATGACGGCGGCTTTCAGGAAAGTCCTCATCAGAATTGTGTCCCTACGTTGAAGCTGAACAATTTTGTGTCGTCGCCGGGCTCCTTTAGCAGAGCCTTGGCTATATCGATCCTGAACGGACCGAAAGGTGAATTCCAGTTGACGCCGAACCCGACCGAGAGGCGCGGCTTGGCGGAATTGCCCGTATAGGTTTCGATAAAGGGCGGTACGACCAGCGGGTTGTTCTCAGTAACAACGCCATTTGTTGTTGTGGTTGGAGATGTTGTCGAAGTGCCGTCGGATGCGATATAAAGCGGCGTCCCGTCTGCATCGGTGCGCTGACGACCCGGTTCCGGGTTGGGTGTTAGGACCGGACGACGTCCGCCCCATACCGCGCCCGTGTCCACGAATATTGACGGCCGAAGGCCAAGTTCCCGACCACCAGATCCAAGCGGAAGTTCAAGCTCCAGATGACCAAGATAGTATTTAGTGCCGCCGAGAGCGTCGTCGGTTCTGCTGCTGTTACCGCTCTGGAAATCGCCTAAGACCGGCGTTGATGTATCAAAAAAGCGCCTTATGACGCGCGGGCCGACACCCCGGATATCAAATCCGCGGATTTGAGGTTCGCCGAGGAAAAAACGGTCCGTGAGCCGGACTTGCTGGCCCAAGCCTTTGATCCAGCCTGCTTCACCGCCAACCGAGAATACAAAGCCCTTACCCAACCCCCAGTATTTTTTTGCATCGATCGTAGAGCGAACATAACGGACGCTGCCTCCGAGACCCGCGACGTCTTGGCCGAATACGATCCGGTGACCGGCACTTGGGCGGATACGGTTGTTGAGGTTGTCAAATACGAGCGAGTAACCGACCGACGAGGTCGTACGTTTGCCGATCGCGTCGCATAGATAGCGACCAGCCAACAGAGGATCGCAAGAGCCGTCAGTATAATAGGTGATCCGATCAAGCGTCACATCATCATAGCTCAGCCCGTAACGCAGCGCCAATGACGTGAACTCGGTAAGCGGCACGCCGGCACGGATCTGGAAGCCCGTGGTGGTCTGCTGATAGGTGGTGTCACGGCTATTGTCCGCCAGGAAACGGAACGAATTATAGTCGCGCCGGAACACGTCGAAGCCGACGGCGATGTTCTTGTCGAACACATAGGGCTCGGTGAATCCCAGCTCAACCGATTTGGAGTAGCGCGAATAATCGACGCTGGCGCGCACTTCCTGGCCCTTGCCCATGAAGTTGCGCTCGCGGATCGAAAGATTGACGATGAAGCGCTCGAGGCTCGAGAAACCCGCCGAGACCTGAAGCTCGCCGGTCGATTTCTCCTCGACATTGGCCTCGAGGATCACCTTGTCGGGCGTGCTGCCGCGCTTCTGCTCGATCTCCAGCTTCTCCTGGAAGAAACCCAAAGACTGGATGCGATCGCGCGAGCGTTTCACCCGGAAGCTGTTGAAGGCGTCGCCCTCGGCCAAGCGGAATTCGCGGCGGACGACCTTGTCCTTGGTGTGCGTGTTGCCGTTGATGTCGATCCGCTCGACATAGACGCGCGGCGCATCCGCGACCTTGAAGGTCACGCTCATGGTGAGCGCATCCTTGTCGCGGTTGAACTCCGGCCGCACGTCAGCGAAGGCATAGCCCAACAGCCCGGCGGTCTCGCTCAGCGTATCAACCGTGTCCTCGACCTGCTTGGCGTTATACCACTGGCCCTTCCGCATCTTGATCAGCGGCTTCAGCGTCTCCGGCTTCACGTCGCGAATGTCGCTGTCCACATCGACATCGCCGAACTTGTAGCGCTGCCCTTCCTCGACCACATAGGTGATGATGAAGTCGCGCTTGTCGGGCGTCAGCTCGGCCACCGCCGAGATCACGCGGAAATCGGCATAGCCCTGCGTCAAATAGAACTGGCGCAGCTTCTGCTGGTCATAGGAGAGGCGATCGGGATCGTAGCTGGTGCCGGACGAGAAGATCTTGCTGAGCCCGGTCTGCTTGGTGGCCATCTCGCCACGCAGGCGACCGTCGGAAAATTCCTTGTTGCCGATGATGTTGATCTTGCGGACCTTCGATTTCGGCCCCTCGACGACCTCGAACACCACGTCGACGCGGTTCTGCGTGAGCGGCACCATCTTCGGCTCGACGGTGGCGGCGAAGCGGCCCTGCCTGCGATACAGCTCGATGATCCGTGCAACGTCCGCGCGGACCTTGGACCGGCTGAAGATCTGGCGCGGCGCGAGCCGGATTTCGGGACGGATCTTGTCTTCCTTGAGCCGCTTGTTCCCTTCGAGGACGATGCGGTTGATAACCGGATTTTCCTTGACCTGGATCACCAGCGCGCCGGCATTGTCGCGGATCTGGACGTCGGAGAAGAGCTCGGTCGCAAACAGCGCCTTGAGCGCCTGATCGAGCGCCTCGCGGTTGTACGGCTGCCCCGGCCTGAGGTCGATGTAGGACCGGACGGTATCGGGCTCGAGTCGCTGCGCGCCCTCGACGGTGATTGTCCGGACGACACCGCTTGACTGCGCTGCCGCCACGACGGGGGCTGCTTCCTGCCGAGGGGCCTGCTGCGCCAAAACCGGCGGTGCGGCCAGGATCGTCGACGCGAGTAGAATGACGCCGAGCCTGCCGCCGGCCACCGGTGCTGATACTGCCCTCACGCGCTCTCCGCCCTCACCTCGATCGGTTCCGGCCACTGTCGCCGGAACCTCGGTGCCTGCCCTGCCCGATCAGCTTCGCCCGATCAACCCGGCAAGATGCTCCCAGAGCCCAAAAGAGCCGAGATCGTTGACGGTGACAAAGAGCATCAGCCCCAGCAGCAGCGCCAGACCCGAGCGGAACGCCCATTCCTGGATTACCGGATTGATCGGACGGCGGCGCACAGCCTCGACCGCGTAGAAGAAAAGATGACCACCATCGAGCAGCGGGATTGGAAGCAGGTTGATGAATCCGAGATTAATCGAAATCATCGCCATGAACTCGACCAGCGCGGCCGCTCCCAAAGACGCCTGCTGGCCTGAGAACTGGGCTATCTTGAGCGGCCCGCCGAGTTCCTCGACCGATCGCCGCCCGGTGATGACCTGCCCGATCGTTTCCACCATCATGCTGACAATGTCGCGGGTATGGCGGAGCGCGGCACCGATCACTTCGTCGGGTGCTAGTGGCACGATGATCCGCTCTGTCGCCACGATACCGAGCTGGCCTTTCCGGAATTCATTACCGAAACGGTCGCGCTCGATAACAGCATCGAGCGTAACGGGCACCGTCAGCGTCTCGTGCCCGCGCCTGACTTCCACATCGAGCCTTTCGCCCGGCCGGATGCTGACGACCTGGGATATATCCTCGAAGCGTTCGATACCCTGTCCGTCGATCGACACGATGGTGTCGCCAGCTTTTATTCCCGCCGTCGCGGCCGCTGAATGTTGGGCCACCGCCGTTATCTGGGCCGGCGTTCGTGGCTCGCCATAGGCCGTGAAAAAGGCGGCGAAGATGGCGATGGCTACGAGGAAATTGGTGAGCGGCCCAGCGAGGACGATTAGGAATCGTTGCCACACCGCCTTGGCCTGGAAAGTCCTTGCCCGTTCCTCGGCCGGCAGCGCCATCCATTCGGCTGTCGGCTGGCTGGCGGGATTCATGTCGCCCGCGAACTTCACATAGCCGCCGAGCGGCATCCAGCCGACCTTCCAGCGGGTGCCGCGCTTGTCTGTCCAGCCCACGATTTCGCGGCCGAAGCCGATCGAGAAGACGTCCGCCTTCACGCCACACCAGCGGCCAACGATGTAATGGCCATATTCGTGAACGAAGATCAGCGGCCCGATGACGAGCAGGAAGCTGAGCACGGTCATCAGAAAACCTGGAGATTCAGTCACGCCGCTAAAACCTCCATCGCCTGCTCCGCGATATCGCGGGCGCGCTCGTCAATCGCAATAACGCCCTCGATCGACGTCGGTGCCGGCGGATCATAGCCGTCCAAGACTTTACCGACGATGAAGACGATATCCAGAAAACCGATGCGACCGGCAAGGAACGCTGAGACCGCGACTTCATTGGCCGCATTCAGGACAGCCGGTCGCGCGCCACCCTCGACAAGCGCGGCGCGTGCAAGCTGGAGCGCCGGAAAGCGCTCGGGATCAGGCGCCTCGAAATCGAGACGGCCGATCGCGGCGAGGTCGAGGCGGGCGCAAGGCGTCCGCATCCGTTCTGGCCATGCGAGCGTATACGCGATCGGAGTGCGCATATCGGGCGTCCCGAGCTGCGCCAACACCGACCCGTCCACATATTCGACCAGCGAATGAACCACCGACTGCGGATGGATCAGGATCTCGAACCGATCCGCACCGATCGGAAACAGATGGTGTGCCTCGATCAATTCAAGGCCCTTGTTCATCAAGGTTGCCGAGTCGACGGAGATCTTGGCGCCCATCGACCAGTTGGGATGTTTCACCGCCTGCGCTGGAGTCATTCGCGCCATTTCCGCTTGGCTCAGCGTTCGGAACGGCCCGCCGCTGGCGGTCAGGATCACCTTCGCGATCCTGCGCGGATCCTCGTGATCGAAGCATTGATAGATGGCGTTATGCTCCGAATCGACCGGGAGCATGGAGGCTCCGCTCTCCCGTGCCGCGCCGAGCATCACCGTGCCGGCCGATACCAGCGCTTCCTTGTTGGCAAGCGCCACCGCCCGGCCGCGCCGAAGCGCCGCCATGGTGGGCTTGAGGCCGGCGATGCCGACGATCGCCGCCATCGTCCAATCGCTCTCCATCGCCGCCGCGTCCGTGACAGCGTCCGGCCCCGCGCCCCATGCGATACCGCTTCCTGCCAGCGCATCGGCCAATGCGCCTGCCGCCGCGGGATCGGCAATCGCGGCAAAGCGAGCGCTGGTCCGCCGCGCCGCCGCGGCAAGCCCCTTCACATCGCGATGCGCGGTCAGCGCGACGACGCTGAAGCGCTCCGGCTCGCGCTCGATCAGATCGAGCGTGGAGGTTCCGATCGAGCCGGTTGCCCCGAGGATGGAAACGCTGCGCAAGCTCAAAAGGCACCCAGCAGGCGAAGGAGGCCCATTACGGTCGCCACCGGCACCACGCCGTCGAGCCGGTCGAGCACACCCCCATGTCCTGGAATGAGCGATCCGCTATCCTTCACTCCGGCCACCCTTTTTAGCCAGCTTTCGAACAAATCGCCGCCTTGAGCGAGCAATCCCAGCGGAGCACCGAGAATATAGCATGCCATCGGCATATTGTGGCCATGCGAGGCGACGATCGGCCCAACAACACCTGCCGCCACCGCGCCGCCAATGAGCCCGGACCATGTTTTTGCCGGGCTGATCGAGGGCGCCAGCTTGGGGCCGCCAAAATAACGACCCGTAAAATAGGCGCCGATATCGGTTGCCCATACGATTGCCAGCGTCCAGAGCGTCAGGCCAAACCCGTGCGGCCCGTTGCGCAATATGAGCAGGGCACCAATCGGAAACAAAATATAGGCGATGCCGAGCAGCTTAAAGTCGGATCCCTGGTCGCGAACGAGGTCGTTCCATTCCTTCGCCATCAATACACCAACGCCGCCAACCAGGACTGCGAACGGCCAGCCGCCGACCCATATGCACAAAATGGCGACGACCATCATGACGATGCCGGACATCGACCGAACCATCAGTTCGGACTTCTTTCCGCCGGCTGCAAACAAGCGAGTCACAATCCACCGTAACGCCGCTCGCGCCGCCCAAAATCGGCGAGCGCGTCGGCCAGTTCGTCAGCTCCGAAATCAGGCCAGAGCGTATCGACGAAAAGCAGCTCGGCATAAGCGGCCTGCCACAACAGGAAGTTGGAAAGCCGGCGCTCCCCCGAGGTGCGGATCAGGAGATCGAGTGGCGGCAGTCCGCTGGTGTCCAGCCGGCGCTCGATCGCCTGTTCATTGACCTCCGTCTCGGCCACGCCGTCGGCGATGAGCTGGCGCACCGCGCGGACAATCTCATCCTGTGCTCCATAATTGAGCGCGATTGCCAGCGTCATCCTGCGATTGCCCGCCGTGCGTGCCATTGCATCTTCCAGCATGGCAGAAAGATCGGGGCCGAACCGCTTATAATCTCCGATGATTTTGATACGGATATCGTTCTGATGGATCTCTTCGAGCTCGTTGATCAGATAGTGTCGCAGCAGTCCCTTGAGATCGGAAATCTCGTCCTCGGGTCGCCGCCAGTTCTCGGAGGAAAAGGCGTAGAGCGTAAGCGCCTCGAGACCCATTTCTGCTGCAGCGCGTACCGTTGCGCGTACCGCCTCGGCACCGCGCTTGTGACCCGCGACGCGCGGCAGGTGGCGCGCCTTGGCCCAGCGGCCATTGCCGTCCATGATGATTGCGACATGGCGCGCCGTGGTCGCCGGCCGGCCCTGCCCTGATACCGGATGAACAGCCGAACGGCTCACTTGTTGAGGATTTCCTTTTCCTTGGCGGCGGCGGCGGCGTCGATATCGCCGATCGTGCCGTCGGTCAGCTTCTGTACTTCAGTCTCATAGCGCTTGCGCTCGTCCTCGCTGACCTCGCCCTTCTTCTCGTCGGTCTTGAGCGCGTCCATGCCATCGCGACGGACGTTGCGGATCGCGATCTTGGCCTTTTCGGCATATTGCCCGACCAGCTTGGCCAGCTCCTTGCGGCGCTCCTCGGTCAGATCGGGGATCGGCAGGCGCAGCGTCTGCCCGTCAACGATCGGATTGAGACCCAGCCCCGCCGAGCGGATCGCCTTGTCGACCGGCCCGACATTGGATTTGTCCCATACCTGCACCGAGATCAGTCGCGGCTCCGGCGCATTCACGGTCGCTACCTGATTCAGCGGCATCTGCGCGCCATAAACCTCCACCGTGACCGGATCGAGCAGGTTAACGCTCGCCCGCCCGGTGCGGAGGCCGACCAGATCGTGCTTCAGCGCCTCGACCGCGCCTTGCATGCGACGTTCGAGATCGGCCTTGTCATAGGCAGCCATGATCAGTCCCCTCCATTGCTGACGACCGTCGCCGTGCCTTTGCCCTTGAGCACCTGGGCCAGCATGCCCTGCTCGCGGATATTGAAGACGACGATCGGAATATTATTGTCCCGGCACAGCGCGACCGCGCTCGCGTCCATCACCTTGAGATCGTCGGAGAGCACCTTGTTGAAGCTCACCGTCTCGTAACGCTTGGCACTCTTCACCTTCTTCGGATCGGCATCGTAGACGCCGTCGACGCTGGTGCCCTTGAACAGCGCGTCGCAATTCATCTCGGCCGCCCGGAGCGCGGCGGCGCTGTCAGTGGTGAAATAGGGATTGCCGGTGCCGGCGGCGAAGATCACGATCCGACCCTTCTCCAGATGCCGCTCCGCACGACGACGGATGAAGGGCTCGCACACCGTGTTCATCGGAATGGCGGACTGGACGCGGGTATCGACGCCGATCTGCTCCAGCGCATTCTGCACCGCGAGCGCATTCATCACCGTCGCGAGCATGCCCATATAGTCGGCGCTGGTGCGGTCGAAGCCCTTCGCCGCTGCCGCCAGGCCACGGAAGATGTTGCCGCCGCCGACCACGAGACAAAGCTCATGATCCTTGGCGATGTCAGCGATTTCGGCGGCAACGCGCGCGACGGTCTCCGGATCGATGCCGAAGCTGCCCTGCCCCATCAGCACTTCGCCCGAGAGTTTGAGCAATATACGGTTATAGCGCGGACGGGCCATCAGAACTCAGAAATCCCCCCGGTGGACAAGCGAAACGGCGCGCACCTTAGTGGGGGCACGCGCCGCTGCCAAGCACGTCTATCGGATTGTTTCTAGGCCGGTACGCCCGCTGCGGCAGCAACCTCAGCCGCGAAGTCGCTGACCTCGCGCTCGATGCCTTCGCCAAGCTGAAAACGGACATAATCCTTGAGCGTGATCGATCCGCCGGCTTCCTTGGCGGCCTGTGCGACCACGTCGGAAATCTTGGTCTTGTTGTCCATCACGAAGAGCTGCGAGACGAGCGCGTTCTCCTTGCGGAATTTGGCGACCGAGCCTTCGACCATCTTGGCGATGATGTCGGCAGGCTTGCCCGATTCCGCTGCCTTCTCGGTGGCGATCGCGCGCTCGCGCTCGATCAGCGCCGGATCCAGCCCATCCTCGGTCAGCGCCTGCGGGAAAGCGGCGGCGATGTGCATCGCAAGCTGCTTGCCGAGTCCTTCGAGCTTGTCCTTCGGCGCATTGCCTTCGAGAGCGACCAGCACGCCGATCTTGCCCATGCCTGGTGCTGCGGCGTTGTGCACATAGGATACGACCGCGCCCTCGCTTACCTCGATCACTTTCGTGCGGCGCAGATTCTGGTTCTCGCCGATCGTGGCGATATTGCTGGTGAGCTTCTCGCTCACCGTGCCGCCGCCCGGATAGCCAGCACCCGCCAGCGCCCCGACATCCCCCGCCGTGTCCAGCGCAAGCTGCGTCACGTTGCGCACGAAATCCTGGAATTGCTCGTTCTTCGCGACGAAATCGGTCTCAGCGTTGACCTCGACCGCAGCGCCCTTGGTGCCGGAAACGGCAACGCCGACCAGACCCTCGGCCGCGGTGCGGCTCGATTTCTTGGCGGCGGTGGCGAGGCCCTTGGCGCGCAGCCAGTCGACCGCGGCTTCCATGTCGCCGTTGTTCTCGGTCAGCGCCTTCTTGCAGTCCATCATGCCGGCGCCCGAGCGTTCGCGCAGATCCTTCACGGCCGCAGCGGTAATCTCCGCCATGTCATGTCCTTTCTTAACCAACAGCGCTCACCCTGAGCTTGTCGAAGGGTGTCCAGGCTCCGACAAGCTCAGCCTGAGCGCATGACTATGTCCGAATTATTACGCGCTCAGCGCTTCCTCGATCGGAGCCTCGACCGAAGCGCCGATATCCTCGCCGCGCGCCGCACGGCCGCCCTGGCTGCCAGCGATCACCGCGTCGGCGATCGCATCGCAATAGAGGCGGATCGCGCGGGCCGCATCGTCATTGCCCGGAACCGGGAAGGCGATGCCGTCGGGCGAGACGTTCGAATCGAGGATCGCGACGACCGGGATGCCGAGCGTATTGGCTTCCTTGATCGCCAGCTCTTCCTTGTTGGCGTCGATCACGAACATGATGTCGGGAATGCCACCCATGTCGCGGATGCCGCCCAGCGAGAGCTCGAACTTGTCGCGCTCGCGGGTGAGCTGGAGCACTTCCTTCTTGGTGAAGCCATGCGTGTCGCCCGCAAGCTGCTCCTCGAGCGACTTGAAGCGGCGGATCGACTGCGAGATCGTCTTCCAGTTGGTGAGCATGCCGCCCAGCCAGCGGTGGTTGACGAAATGCTGGCCCGACCGGCGCGCCGCTTCGGCGATCGGCTCCTGCGCCTGGCGCTTGGTGCCGACGAACAGCACCTTGCCGCCGCGCGCGACGGTCTGCTGCACGAAATCGAGCGCGCGCGCGAACAGCGGCACGGACTGCGACAGATCGATGATGTGCACCCCGTTGCGATCGCCGAAGATGTACGGCTTCATCTTGGGGTTCCAGCGGTGGGTCTGGTGGCCGAAGTGGGCTCCGGCCTCAAGCAATTGCTGCATGGTGACGACAGGTGCCGCCATGGTCATTTCTCCTTCCGGTTACACCTCTGTGGAGCAAGGACCGAATTCGCATCCGGCACCGGTATGTGCGCCCCACATGTGGAATGGCGGCGCCCTTAGCCGCGCCCGTCGCGATAATCAAGCACTTCGGCTCAATTGCCTGTTGACATTGGAACATTAGAAGAACATTAGGAACCGGTCATGCGGAACATAGTTTGAACGAAGCTGCCGGCAACGGTTCGTCGCAGGCGTAAGGAGACCCGGAAATGCTACATATTCTTGGTGGAATCTTTTTCGCTGCGGTTTTGGCGACGGCCCTCATAGTGGTCGTCGGAATGCTGTTCGGCAATCGGGAGGCGATCGGCTGCGCGTTGGGATGGCAGCTCCCATCCCTGCTTGCGCCCTTGCCGGTGGTGACGCCCCGTCCGGTAACGGTGCGCGTGATCAGACCGGTTCAGATGCCCGCGCTGCGGCTTGCCGCCTGACGCGCGAATAAGAGCGGATGCCGAGCGGAATCCCGATCAGATAAAGCACGCAGAGCACGCTGAGCGTGATCCATGGCGCGTTGATCAATGCTGCACCCAGCAGCCCCACCACCAGCAACACCCACAGGCGGACGCCTCGCCGCAGCCGGAGCGAGGACCAACTGAAGGTGGCGACGCTGGAAATCATCAGCAGCGCGATCAGCGCCGTCCACGGGGCGACGATCCAGCTCTGGCGAAAGGCATCCAGTCCCGTCCACAGCCACAGATAGATCGGCAACAGCAACAACCCCGCTCCGGCCGGTGCCGGTATGCCGGTCAAAAAACCAGCGGATTTGTGCGGCTGCGTTTCGGCATCGATATTGGCATTGAAGCGGGCGAGTCGGAGCGCGCAGCATACCGCATGAGCCAGCGCGATGATCCAGCCATATTGCGGCACTTCCTGCAACGACCAGAGATAGACGATGATCGCGGGCGAAACCCCGAATGCGATCACGTCTGAAAGGGAATCGAGCTCGGCACCGAAGCGACTCTCGCCCTTGAGCATCCGCGCGATGCGCCCGTCGAGCCCATCCAGCACGCCCGCCAGCAGCACGCACAGAACCGCCTTTTCCCAGGCACCGGAGATCGCGAAGCGTACCCCTGTCAGCCCGAAGCATAGCGCCAGTGCGGTCACCGCATTGGGCGGAAGGGCGCGCAACGGAATACCACCCCGCAAGCGTCGCTGCGGTGATCCCGTCATGCGGAGACGCTGTCAAAGCGCTCTGCGGCGCCAAGCCGACCGAGGATGGTCTCGCCCGCGATCGCGCGCTGTCCAAGCGCAACCGTGGGCGCCGTCCCCGCGGGCAAATAGACGTCGACTCGGCTGCCGAACCGGATCAGCCCGACGCGCTGTCCCGGCCCGACGATATCGCCGGTCTTGACGAACGGCACGATCCGGCGCGCCACTAGCCCCGCGATCTGTGTGAAGCCGATGCGGATGCCGTCATGGCCCTCGACCAGGATATGCTGTCGCTCATTCTCGTCGCTCGCCTTGTCGAGATCGGCGTTGAGGAACTTGCCCGAGATATAGACCACGCGCTTGATCGTGCCGGGGATCGGCGTCCGGTTGATATGGACGTCGAACACGCTCATGAAGATCGAGACCCGCGTCATCGGCTGGTCGCCGAGCGCATCGAGGCCCGTCATCTCGCGCGGCGGCGGCACGGTTGCGATCATCGTCACGAG